>BNJT01002244.1_pt1 | contig 97036 bp, 77 predicted proteins | sample 8540491 | NCBI WGS metagenome assembly BNJT01 (sample SAMD00202455, study PRJDB9452) | human saliva metagenome | host: Homo sapiens | reverse complement strand
AGTTACGTATTGCTAATCCATACGAGTTACATTACTCGTATCTCCACTTCCTAATATGATGATTAAAATTTGGTGCTCATTGAGCACTTAGCCTGCATGGTAGTTACCTTTGCTGGTATTCCAATTTCCTAATATGGCTGATCAAACTTTAGAGCTCAATGAAACATCATAAGCATATTAGTCACATTACTTCAGTATCTCCAATTTCCTATTGCTTGAGTTGAAATTTTACGGCTTACGGCGACATTGAATTCATCCTAGATAACCTCACCTGCATCCTAATTCCCTATTGGATTTGATTAAAATCCCTTGCAAGATGAGCATAAAGGACATATCTGTTACTTTACTCGTATCCCAATCTCCTCATTGGTTGATTGAAAAACTGTTGCTCAACGAAAAGTCGACTCGCATATTAGTTACATTACTCGTATCTCCAGTTTCCTATTGGTTGATTGAATTTATGAGCATAATAAAACATTGAGGCCATAGTAGTAATCCTAACTTTACTCGTATCTCAACTGCCTCATTGGTTGATTGAAGTTTTTGCACTCCAAAACATACCAGCCATACATTAAGAGTTACTTCACCAGGTACTCCAAGTAGAAATATCTCCATCAAATTGCTCTGCTCAGTTAAACATCCCTCGTATATTCTCAACTTTTGACATCGCGCAACTAGAAAGATTCGACAGTGAAGGTCTTTGCATTTCCAACATTTGCCTTCATATCTTTTAGACTTTACTTGTATCCCAGGGTCCCTATTGGTTGATTAAAAGTTTTTGCTCAATAAAACATCGTCCCTATTTGATTTACCTTACTCAGTAGTCTCTCTAATGAGAAATATCAATATTAAAGCTTTGCTGCCTATGCTAAACATTCACACACATATTGGTTACATTACTCACATCCCAGTTTGAAAATATCAGAGTTAAATTTTACAGCTCACACATAGCACTTCACATTGCAGTCACATTACTCGTGTACCATAGGATTTTGATGGATAATCTGACTCTTTTAAAGTCATTAAATAAACTATTTGCTACATTTGGAAACCAAACATCCTGCTTAAATTCGGACCTTGGTAATCTCCTCCGTTTTCAGACTAAGCGTATTCACCATGGTGGTCCATTTAGCAGCCAGCAATTTGTCCTGTCCCTGCTCAGCGAGGTTGAATAGTCAAGATCTGGGTTCCTTGATCTCCAAACTCCATCTACATTCGTTCATAGATCAAAGTCTGGCTGGAACACTTACCGCAGCAGAACTAAGTAATAGCCTCCCTCCTCCGACAAAACTACAAATGCCAGCATCTTTCAGATCATTTTATCTTCTATTTTATAAAAACATGCCTGGAAATATCTATCATTCCTCTAGAAAAAGCGAAAAATATTTTTATATCTTATAAAAACCTGACCTTTCAGTCAGATTTTCTCTTTATATTCGCTAAATATTGGCTTCTAATAAGCTACTTGAGCAAGTCTAATATCAGCTTTCCCTTTACCTTCTCTAACTCGAGAATCAATGATGAAACATCTCATACTCCCTCAGATTTCATCTTTTGCAGTTTCAATTCTAAGAGATACCGATTACGCGAAGCTCAGTCAGTTTCTTAGAAAGTGGGAGTCTGAGTAACCATAGAAGAAGTAATCCTGATTCACACAAGTATTAATAAAGAGCAACTCCCAAAAGAAATACTCCAAAGTATGTGTCCCAGAACCACTTTGATAACTAATCAAACCAGGCACGTGCTTTAATCACCATAGGAAGTGGAGTTTCAGTCCAGACTCTTCTCCCTGCTCGAGTCAGGAAGAGATCTTTTGAATATCTCTCATAAGCAAGCATATTTTCAGTAGTAGTAATTTTAAAGTACATATTTACTAGGTCTTAACAAAACTAAACATGGCCTTAAGTATAAAGATATTCAACAAAAGATGCATCTGACTTTCTACCCTCTTTACCTATTGACATTTTCATATTTCAACGACGATTTCATCTTTCTTCTCAAAAATGCTGAGCTTTCTAAATCCTCTTGAGGAGTTTCTGGCTGTTCTTCTACAGCTTTTTGGAGTCTCTTGAGATCTAAGCCCTCCTCTACGATAGGCCTCTTCAGGATTCTCTCCTTGGAGCATCAATCTTTGTCCAAGAAAATTCTTTCGAACAGGCTTTAAGATAGGTTCTTTGCTTTGTTCTTTCGAATCCAGATTGCACATAATAGCTACCTTTACTTCATCTTCAAAATGATTCATCAAAACCTCATTCAAATCATATTCACATCATCATCAAAGCACTTTCTTCTGCACAGCAGTAGCTTCCTGCACCTCAAACGGTGCAAGATCCATACCTCCAGATACAGCGAAAATCACCTTCTTTGCCCCATCCAAGTTTGTCTCAAGAAGTGGGTTTTCACGGCTCCTTTCTAGCAGCATCAACTGCTCTCTTCTCCCCAGCTCATGTATCCAATTCAAGCAACGCATTTCCAGAGTTAAGCATCACTTCTCTAATATCTGCAAAGTCGATATTAATACTCCTGGCTTAGTAATCAAACTCAGAATGCCTGAACTCCAAGGTAAAGTACCTTGTCAATCATAGTAAACGCCTGTTTTATAAAGGTTGTCTTTTTATCAACGAGCGTATAAATTTTGCTCACTTTGAACACAATCAGAGTATCTACAACACTCTTTCATCATCTTTTCAATCCTTCTTCTGCATTAGTTGATCTCTTTTCCCTCAAAACTAGGCTTAGTTACGATCTCCAACTGTTAGAAATTCCCATTTCTTTAGCAATACTTTCGCTGCAACAGGAGCAGCACTGTTCCAGTACCTCCTCCCATACCAGCAGTAATAAATACCATATCAGTGTCTTGTAAAACTGACTTAACATTCATCTCTATCCTCCTCTTGCTGATTTTCTACCAATTTCTGGATTTGCACCTGTAGCTCCAAGTCCCTTAGTAATATGACCGATATTTACTGAGCTAGGTTTGTTTGCCAAATCCTGAGCATCAGTATTTACTGCAGCAAACTCAACTCCTTGGAAAGTCCTTCAAGAATCATTCTATTAAGTGCTTTCTTAGTTTCTGCACCTCAAACACTGTAAATACTTTAATTTTGCCTCCTGGGATAATTAAATTCAGGAATAATTTCATTGATGACCATTAGTTAGATAGTAAGAATATAAATAAAGAAATATAAGAATAGTAATTAGGATTAAATCAAATCCCTAAAGAAGTTTCAGATTTTGTTTAATATTTTTCCTGTTTTAAAGCTAGTTTTTCTAGAGTCGTGATATCCATATACTTATTGGTACTCAGAAGTACACTCACAACAGATTTTAATAAACGAACATTTAACGAAAGATCACCCACATTGACCATTAAATCTTTTCCATAAAATGTTGCAAGCTTCTAGCGTCTGTTTTAGCCAAATAATCAACATTTTGCATTTGCTTCCTCCTCCAGTCAATAAGATCTCCACTCAGGGAAGCCTTCCATCTTTTCTCAATCCTCTCCAGTGCTGGTTTACCTTTTAGAAAATCTCCTCATATCTTGCATTAATAATCTCTGAAAGAAAGATCAAATCCAATTGGTTATCAGACTTAAGACCTTCGGTAATAACTGCCATTCAGCTCGTTCTCTCAATTTCCCAGCCTCCTTTGATAGATCAACCTGCATCTCTAATTGAAATATCTTTTAGTCACATCCTCTTGCTCCTATAGGAATCGTTCCATATCCAAGTGGATATCCATCTTCATATAATATACAGAAGTCTGAGTTTTCTGACATTCATACAAGCACTGTTCCTAGATCCTTATGATCATAGTCGATACAAATAGAAGTTGCAGCTATAATATTTGGAATCATATCCGAAATACCAAGCCCCACCCTATCAAATGCATCAATCAATCCTGTATAAAAATTCTTTGGAATCATGAAGACATCTGCCATCAATTCTAGTACATCTAAGACCAACAGGATCTTTTTCTCTCTTATCCTCATCAATAATCCAACATACAGGAACAATTTTTATCGTCGTCGTAGTTATTTTTATTAGCAATCTCTGCAGCAATTCTAGAGATGATCAACATCATCGTTTCAAACCTCAGCCTGCATAATTCTTTTCCCTCAATGATTCTGTTTCAGCATCTCTGGATGAGAAACACCAACAACAACCTCTTCAATAAAAATCACCACCAAGCTTTTTACTAAAATTCTCTACAAATCTTATTGATAGTTGTGTAAAATGCCTCAGCATCCAAAATCTACCTTTTAATCCGAGCGCAGGTTCCATCTGTCTCGCTAGGATGATATCTTTATCATTATCCTTTCCAAAGACAATAGCCTTTATGCTATCATTTCCAATATCAAATACTGCCTTAATGTCCCTCATATACGAAGCTATAAAATAAAATAAGATCTTTTTAACAATCCCTACTCTACTAATATCAACAGAAAAGACAATAGCATTTTTGTACTATTGTGCTATACAATGAATTGTAGATGAAATTTTAATTGATTAAGAGATAACCAATAGTTATCTCCTTGGAAAAATAAGTTCAGAATACTGGATTTCTTTTATCAGTATGAAATTTTATGTATCTTTCAGAGTATATAAAACGCCACTGATGTCATTCAGGTAGAGCGCAGATCAAAATAACGAGATACGCAGCGACCAGAGTTTTTGGATACAATACTCTATTTCCAATCCATCAATAGAAACAGATTTCTATTATTTTTCTAAAGAGCCCAGTTCCCAAAGATGGACGCTAGAATGCCTAGAGACATGTGTTTCGCTGGGGACTCCACTGAGAGGAACCTCTGAACTCAGAGATTCTGAAGGAATATATCAAAGCTCAAGCGTGAAGATGTACAGGGACAAGATGAGCACCCAATAGGGCAAATAAATATCTCTTATGTAAAGAAGAAGATTCTAAATTCTAGTTATCCCTATCAACAAAAAGTCTAGAACAAAACCTTTTCCTTGTGCAGTCTCACATGACCTCTTAATGGAATATACCCAACATCATCAGCGTCATAAAAATCTAGCTAACCAAACCCTCCTCTCCTGAAGCAACAACAAAAGACCTATAATCTGACAGCATGAAGTACGTTAAAGAAAGTCATACCTATTAGCCAAATATATCGGCATCTACAAAGGGAATTGCTATATAAAGCCAACTCCACTTTTGTAACAAAAAGTGAGATACTCTTTATGATAAGAACTTTCTCTCGAGAGAATCAGTCAATGAGACTGTAACGCAGTTTTCTCTTGCTTTTGCTGGGTTTATTTTTGGGTTGATAAGCAAAACGCTAGAATTCAGCGTTGAATAGGATATCCAAGCGCTTCATAAAAGCAAAAGGCGAAAGAGTTCTCCTCTCTGCCCTAACGCTACTCTGCATGGGTACTTCTGCGCTCCATTCTTTACGTGCCTATTCCTCTTGTTGGATCATCGCTTTATCTTATAAAAATTTACAAAACGCTTTTTAATAATTCCTGTTCTCGCATCAAATAAAATCCTTGCAAAAATCATAGCACTTAGGATCATTAGCCGGAGAACAGAACTGAAATCTATACTTCATGTAGATTACATTTCTCGATTGTTCATTTCAATACCGTTTCTATTCCCTACTGGTTTAAATCTTTGGATGCATTTTGAATGTAGTGAAAACTTGAAGTAGACTTTAACTTCCCCTCACCTTGAAAGCGGTTCAACTTTACAAGATCTCTTCCTCTGGGAAAGAACAATATGTCCCCCTGTGAGAGAAAATTTCATCTATTAATTATCGCATACTTCAGATCAATAACTCAATCATTTCTCACCACTGGTAGAAAGTTGATAATAAACTGGTATACACCATCGCTCATCTTTGTAGAGTAACATACGAAACTTGAAACACTACCATAAATTTCATTCACATAAACTCAGCACGAAACCTATTAGTATCTAAATTTCAAAGCCTATAAATCCCAGCAGCCATCAAAAATACCTCAAGACACACAACAATGATCATTTCTAGAACAGTAAAACCTTTTTATTTTGAAACAATATCTTCATCTTTTATACACAAAAGAAGAATAAATCTGATTTTTAGTTATTTATCAAAGGTCTCACAACATAATTTATTATTTTCTTCATCCTATCCATCAATACAACTTGGCTTTTGGCTATATTAGAATACTAAAGTATCTGATCTCATATTTTTAATAAAATCACTACTATATCTTCCATTTACAGCGAGATTAAGGCTCACCATCAATAATCGCAGCAAGCTCAGTTATTCCAGCTCCCTATATCAGTTTCTCCCAGAAGAAATAATAACCTTTGAATCTAGTTTCAATCTGGATAAAATTATTAATATCCTCGTCAAAATTCAGATTTTTCTAATAGCCTTTTCACACTCATTTTATCTAACATCACCTTGGTTACAAATTGCATGTGGAGTACTTCTTCTCTCTCATATTCTGGGAAATTCCTGAATCAAAAGTGAAGTTGCAATAATCTTAATATCCTCAATCACAAACGAAAATGCAATCAAATTTTCAGAGTAATCTTTTATATCAGCAACTTCCTTTCCAATTGCAAAAATTAACAACTGTTCTCATATCATTAACACAAAGCCTTGGCATAATAAGAGAAAAATCTGAAGCATTAGTATGGTTTACTCTGTATTCAGAAAGTCTAAAAACTATCTGTTCCAAAGCAAAAATCAACTATTACTAGCATCTCACTTTCCAGTCTTCATCAATACTCCGGTTAATACTGGAGAAAGCTCTTTCTGTAACTGCATATTCCACATGATCAATTCCCTGAGAAAAGCTACAGTATCAAGAACAAAACTATTCTCTTGAGGAACTTTCCAGGAAGACACATGTCCTTGCTGCAATCCCATTAATACACACGTATCCTAGGTATCGTCATAATATTTTGTCTTTTGATTCACAGAAAGTCGATATTCCGCTCTCAATAGCCTTTCAAAATATCCAAAAAGTTTTCTGCATTGATGGCACTGCTCCTTCAATTCTGTACTTCACAAAGGAATTTCAATCTCAACATACTTTTTCCATATCAGTCGCTCTGATCAAAAGCGAATCAATAGATGCCTTAAGATAAATATTCTGCAAAATGGGAGAGTTGAGCTAGAAACAAATTTTGCTGCAATATCAGGCTATTAAGTGCTTTCTGCTGTTGAACAAGAATTTTCATCGTCACAAATATTAAAAGTAAAATTTCCTTTTAGATTAGCTTTTCCTACAGCTTTTCAATTATTTTAGAAAAATCTGACCTCAAATCAAAGATCAGATTTTTCTCCTTTTAAGATACTTATCTAACAGTAATAATTTCACTTTGTTGTTGAGGGTTGTTACTCCAACATTTCTCACCCCAGCAGCAACAACACGATCACCAGGCTTCCAAAACTCCTTTTTCTTTCAAAATAATGATAGCTTTTTCCTGATCCTCAGACATAGTCCAAGCAATCTCATCAATCAACTCAGAAAAGATCGCATAATTTACACCAAATGAGAAAATGAGTATTATAATCAGTCGTAAACGAATATACAGGCTGATTAGGCTTTTAAAGCTGAAAGATATTGTGCGGTTTCAGTACTAGAGAGACAATCACGGCTTTAGCTTTAGCTTCATCAGCAAGCATCAGCATATCAAGTGCTTTTTAAGAAACTCATTTTCATCATCACCTCAGTTCAAAATCATGATGTGGATCTACGATTTCATTTTTCCCTCTTTGCAGTTTTTAGCCATATATTCAACAGTCCTCCTGGATAGAGGACCAACTGCCGTTTCTCAGAAAAGTGAAGTCGCATCTACTCTAGCCATCACAGAATTAAAAACATCACTTACTTCTGCTCTAGTTGGATGGACCTTCACCATACTCTTCATAAGCTCTGTAGCCATAATAACAGGTTTCCCACATTTATGAGCCATCTCAGCAATTCTTCTTGATACAGGCAACTGATAAATTGGCAACTCCAACCCCTAAATCTCCTCTAGCAATCATAATTCCATCTGAATATCTGCAAGATATCCCAGGTTTTTACCTTCTTGATTCACAATTTTTGAGATAATTTTTACGTGAGATCAGCCGTTATCATTTACGCTGATTTCTTTTTACATTTTTCTCAGTTCTAATGAATGGAAGCAGCACAGACAATTCCTGCCTTAATTCCAAAACAAAATATCAGTCTTATCCCTTTTCAATAGTTGATGGGAAGTTTAATTTTCATTCCTGAGAGAGATTAAGATGCCTCCTTGAACCAATCTCACATCAGCACTAACTCAACAGCAATATGATCATCAAAACCTGAACTACCTTAGCTATTGTGGCACGCGAATCTACATGATAATCTCGCTATCCAACAGGCAAAATCAGTAATAATAGTTTGGATAATCACAATAAATATCAGAATTTGACTCAATTTAGTCTGATCAGCATAAATATTGAAGATATCTCCTCTTAGAGTTGAAAGTGGTGTCACTAATCCCTGTTCTAATATCTGGTCCTTTAGTAGCACAAGCATATTACCTGAGTTCTTCAAGTTCTATTGAGTTCTTGCGACTCAGCAATCAAACTTTGAAGTTTCAGGAGTTACTGGTAAAGTTAATTTTCACAACATCCACCTGCATCATTAAGTTCAATTACTTTTCAAGTTCATAATTATTCTAACTGTTGCGATAATAACGCTAATCTCTCATTACACACAAAATATATAAAATAAAAATCTAAATTAAAACTATACTAAATTACCCAAAACAGCAAGTAAAAAGTCAGATCCTTCTTTTCTTATAAAAGACACTGCATGATACGAGGTCTTAATATTTTGAAAAACTTAGAATTCAACTCTTCGTCTTCGTCAGTAGATCTTGTTGGGTTATACTCAGCTCTAGCAGCAAGTCTAGCTGGATCTTCCTTGCGAAGTCTACTTTAATAGCTCTTCCCAAAGTTCTTGTCCATCCATTTCTTCCTTAGCCTTTGCAGCATCAGCTGGATTTGAATTCTACGAAAACCAAACCTTACTCTTCTTGGTTTCCGTCAAAGATTTACTTTTGCAAATACCATCTCCATACTTAGAGAATTCAGTTTTGAGTCTTCTCATCTTCCAGTTTAATCAACCCACGAACAAACTGTTTGGCTGATAATCATTTCTTCAGTATTTAACCAGAAAATAATAAATTAAAAGAATTGTCTTACTAAAAGACAACGACGAGTATACAAGTTATCAAAATTTTTAAAGCTTTTTGCTTTTCTCAGAAAAATCAATAAAATTTGCTTTTACATTTTAGAATAAATATAATAAATATGTTTTACCTTTATTGAAAGATGATGGAAGATAACTGTAACAACAAACTCAACAGCAAATCAGGCTGTATGAACCTCTGCTCTAAACAGCAAATTTTCTGAGGGAATCGAAAGCATTTGACGAATCTTGAGAAGTTTAGAACAAATTTTGATCCAACTCTAGATCAAGACTTTAGCTTTGATCCAGAGACAGCCTTACAAATGAAAGGAGATACTGAATCAGAACAGACTAAATCAACTGAGAAATTCCATCTTAGATGTTGAGAATATTTTTGAATCTGTAGCAAGCTGAACCTATTGAAATTTCTAAAGCCAGAAGTAGTTGTTTCTAGAATCCGTTTTCAGGAGCCAGAATCAGTAATAGACCAGAAACAGAAACTCCTGAAGTAAAAGAAGAAGTTTCAGGAATCTAGCTCAGAAAAATGCATCAACCACAGAAACGAACTGCTACAACGACTGAATCCTCTGAACAAACAGCTTCTACACCTAAGAAGTCTCAGAAAAGAATCCTCCCAAGATATCGATCACCAATGAAGATAAGATCGAAATCAAAAAGAAGTTGCAATAAAATCAGAACCAGTTTCAAATAGTTCTCTCTGAGCCAAAACAAACAAGAAAAACAGATCAATAACAATAAAAGATCATTACAGAAACTCAGCAGAAAGCAAAACACGAAAATAAACTTTCAGAAAATCCTAAAATTAACAATAAAGAAGAAAAGTGGAGAAATAAAAGAAGGAGACAGCACCTCAAAATAAAGAAGAAGCTGCTCATCAGAAACTCCGAGTTCAGAACCAAGCCTCCTGAGTCTACGCAGTATCATATTTTCACTTACTCCAATAATATTTCAAAAATCTTACCACTCAAGAATCCCTTGACTGGGACAAACGAGTTCAGCATTTCGAAAACTCCTACTGAAAATGAAACAATAACTTATATCACCTCTCTTGAAGAGAATACGGCATCACTGTCACATTAGAAAAATCATCCAAAAGTCAGGACAAGAAGAAGAGAAACATCACCTTAACTGACCCAAAATCACCAGAGAAAATCTCATTGTAACCACGATGATTTCCAAATTATACGAAGAAGAGAGTTTGATCTACTGATGCATCAAAAGCCTAATCAACGTAACTAATAAACTCAAAGCAAATTCGAGTTTCCTTTTATAGGAGAAAGAGCTTTCCAAAGCTTTGAAGAAGAGCTTGAAGAAAAAGAAAAAGACAGACGAAAGTCTTTCACAATGTTCATCAATTTTGATTAATCTTTAAGAAATTTGAGAAAACACTCCCTATTCTGGGGAGCTATTCGCTAATTTGAAGAATATCTCACGTTTGAATTCAGATTTTCTACTTTATTCATTGATTCAGCTCAATTACCCTTAAACGCTCACTCTGCCTCCCTCATAGGTAGGACAATTATCTATTTTACAGGGTTTCACGCCTCGATAATCTGTAATGTACTTTTCAAGCGATCAATTCGCAAAATATCCAATGGAATAAAAAGTATCTTGCATAAAGAAATTGTATTTCCCAGGTTCATCAAAGATAAAAAGCATCCCACGCCAGTCTCCTAGCTTTTCTCTTCCAGAAGATGTCCAATCCTCCTCTAAAAGTGTTTTTGCTGCCTCTAAGGAAAACAGTGCTGATGAGCATGCATCTCTGAGCTCCACTAGAGGAGATTTGGCGATCACGCCTTAATGAGAAAATAGATAAAAATCGAAAATAATCAGAATTTTTATCCCATAGTATCAAAAAGCTGAGACTTTTGTCTCTGAGTAGCTCCATTTCCTCCCTTTGAGTAAAATATAAATCTACTTTTACCTGCTGACTCCAGAAACCATGCTCAAACGATACTGCAGTCTCCATCCTCAAGACAGAATCCCCAAGTTGCAAGACTTGAACTTCTTTTCAAAAGCTATCCCTTAATCTCTTTGGCCAAATCCTCACTCCTGGTCGTGGACAATTCAAAGCAAAGCTGAACCTAAAGGGAGATTTTCCCAGCTGCAATTTGCTTCCTCGAAAGATCAAACAGGAAATAAAAAGTATATTCATATTTAATTTCTTCAAAATTTTCAATAAATCTGAGTTTAGGCAATTTTCGTCCGCCAAGACTGCTCTAGAGCCTCTTGAACTGTGCCTGTAGCTCTCTCAAATTTCTGAGGAGAAAGAGCTTTAATAACAGACCTTTCTGCAGCCCAAAAATAGATATCTGAAAACCCAGATTTCTGTCATTTTTGACAATCAGCTCAAGTTTTTCCTGCTTGTTGCTGGCAAGGCAATAGCCATTGCAAGTTTTATCTGAAGAAGGAGCTGGATGTATTATCGTAGAAAAATCTGAGCATCTGTCCATTTTTCTAATTCAACCTCATATCTCAAATCCAGCATCAGCCCTTTGTGTCCAAAAATGATGTCCAGGAGCAGCTCTAAGGACTTTTTCTCAGCTGGCGAACAAGTTCCCGCTGTTCCCTCAACAATTAGCTTCTCATAGCCTTGTATTACAAAATCATCACAAATAAAAAGCTGCATGTAACAAGATAAATCATTCTTAACCCATAAACCAAAAATATAGGACTTTCCTATCAATACAAAGAGCCAAAGGAAATACCTCTGGCTCAAACAGACAAAAATGGGAGACATCTTACAGTTCAACCTCTAGTGGAACAAAAGAATGTAATATCCTAGGTCCCCTAGAAGAATTAGACTTTAGCTTCTAACGCATATTCTAACGCATAAACTTCTGCAGTGTTAGAACTCAATACCTGATCCTTCTGAACTTTAATTTCATGAACTGTTAAAGGACCACCATGGTCGTCAGTTAATTCCCAAGGCCCTTCAAAAATTAAGGAACCCTAGACTGCCTAATAGCAGTAATATTAACTACAGCTCTTTTTGAACGAAAAGACACAACTCTCAAGTCCATGTAATAAGCCAAGTTCATCACCAAAGAGGATGAGAGTAAATCAAGCAAAAACACTTGATTCTCCAGATCCACTTTAGAAAGGACTTGCTAGGATTCTCCATTTTTGATTTCTTTTGTGCCAGAGCTGGAAGACACTCTTTAAAACGGCTGAAGCGATGCATTGTTGCCATATAAAAACTATTTTTGATGGGACTCTGACCGCACATTATTTCCTATCAAATTGCAACTGAAAATATCTGGAGCCAGTCTCAGATTTTCATCATATTCTCTTTACAATATCTACACGTCCTAATTATAAAGGTTTGCTACATATCATCTCTTCACTGAATTTGAGCATCAGTTTCCTCATCATTTAAGAGCGACTTTGCTGTGCAAGTTGCTTGGCAGAAAACTTCCCGCCTTTCAGAGGATAGTAAAATTTCATAAATCATTATACAACAAAACACTTTTCTCCAAAAATAAGCTCTTTTGCCTCAGTTCACACGTCTTGCAATTCAAATTCAGCCAAATACCTTTAGAATAATCTCAAAAATACTGATCTGATCTCCTGACAACAATTCAGCTTTGATTACCTTGCTTACTCTCGATGGTTTGCAGTTGAAGTTGACATTCTCTCAGTGTTTTCTGGTTAATTTTGAGCCTTTTCCTGAAAGCTGAGCAAAAGACTTTACCTCCAATATATTGGCCAAATCTACAGCATACTTGTCTGCTTTCTCTAATTTTTCCAAAACTCTAGGCCCAGTCAACGCAGTAAAGCCTCTTAATCTCGTAGAAGCAACTGCCTCTTGAGAAACGATACTAAATGCAACGATATCTTTCGTATTAGCTCCATGGGTTCCTCAACAAAGTTCCCTGAGAAAGCATAGCTCCGCAACCATCAATAAGCTTGAACTTCTGGAGCACCCCATCACTATGAATATTTTTCACCTGTACAACACGCACAATATCTCCATATTTCTCCTCAAAAACATCTTTGCACCAAGCTTCTGAGCCTCTTCAAGTGAAAGTTCCAAAGTAGAAACCTCACATGCATAATAATAGATCATTTGATTGATGACTCTCTCCAGCTGAGCTAATTCCTGCTCATTTAACAGTCTATCGCATAAAAATCAACACAAAGAGATCGCTATCTACAAGAGAACCTGCCTGCTTTGTGAAGTTGGGAGAAATCTCACCCAAGTGCAGCATGGAGGAGATGCGTAGCAGTATGAGCCCTCATTTTTGGCATATCTTTTTGTGCGGAATCTACAAATTAATTTCGTACCAGAGAAAACAATATCAGACTTCTTTTGTCTCTTTATCACTCATCAAGTAAAAATAGGATTCTTTTGACAAAATAAAACAAATCGAATATAATTAAAGAGAACCTTTATATCAAGTCAATCATCTCACTATGGAGGAACATTTGACTCAAAGCCTGTTGAGAAACTCCATTAAAAATTACCTTAAAACAGCAAATTGAGGGGAATTTTACATAAAATCAATGGTAAACTACTAAAAAGTGACTATGCAAGTGGGGCAGATTGATATGAGGCGATATCAGAAAAAGCTGATCTCGCATTTCAAATCAGAAGCAGGAGATTCTTGTAATGTATCAGTAACAGAAATTATCAATAGTTCTCCAATGACAAAAAACAGCTCTGATGTTGCGAATATACTGAGCTTACTCTTAAGAAAATAGAGACTTCTACTGGGATAAAGCCTCAACTTGTAATAACTAATATCAACATGACTGAGGATGTATGATATAGTTTTTCACATTTGAGTCAAAATTTCAAAAAAAGGATATAGGTTCGAGAACAATACATAAAAGATATCCAGGCTTATAAATACAAGATTTTGCTAAGTGAAAATGGTTTGGATGATGATCATATTCAATCACTAAGAAAATCAATTTTATCACTGGGCTCTGAGACATGGTTGAGCAACAGCACTTGGTGGAATTTATCATGATCATGAAATAGGCCTTGAATCAAGCTTCAGTTTAGAAACATTTCAATCAAAGACCTTCTATAGAAAACGAAATCAATCAAGCCCGAGCAGAAAAAACAAAAAAAGCTGGCTCAAGAACCAGATTGAAAACCATAGATGAAATCTAGAAAAACTACGACTCATAAAAAATTCTAAAAACAGTGAATAAGGACAATCTTTATCTACTGATTCAAAATCCAAGTGATATGTGTCTCTGAATTTTCTCTATCTCATTAAACCTTGAGAGAAAGAGATATACCAAATTGTAAAAGACTCAACGACTTTTCGAGTCCTTTTTCTTGTTAGCTTGTTCCTCAGTCTAAAATTCCCTCAAGCAAAACATTTCAATCTACTTGCTTCCCAACTGACTGAAACTCTGGATCTGTATTACTTTTATCATTCATCTCCACAGATCTCCAAAAAAAGCTCAGGCTGAGATTCCTCAAACCTCTGCAAAGTTGACCACCTTTAGTTTTTGTAATCAGATAAGCTTCTGAAGGAATATAGTCATGAATAACATTTTCTACTTCTTTTTCTCATCAACTGAAAGAGAGAGAGAAAAGCAGCTCCATACACAGGATGTTGAACTAAATCAGAAAATAAGGATAACCTTGATATTTTCCCAGTTTATCAGGATGTTGTAATTTGTTCAACCTGCTGCTGTCGTTTTAAACACAGATGAGAATATAAAAATCTCTCAAAAGTGAGAGAGACATTCGTCCAGAAACCGTATGATGATTTGCTTATAAAATCAAGAAATTTACTCAATCTTTTTCATAAAACAAAAAAGAAAAATCTGATTTTTCTCCTTCATGTCCTTCTAAAAATCTTTAGGATCACCTTTGCAATAAACGAACAAGTCTAATAATAACCATAGATGCCATCACGATTACCAATCAATCAGTGAATACTTAATTCCTTCATAGCTTGGCTGTTTCCACTATCGATCGGACTCATCAAATAATAGATTCCAGAGATGATCATTTCAGCGTTACAACCGTTCCGATACGTCCAGTCAACGCCATAATATCCTGAACGAAGCTCATTACCGAAGTTTTTCTCCAACTCCTCTAGCATCCTTACGAATATCTAATGCATCGTAGTTGAAGGCAACCACCATTGATCAGACAATCTGGGTGAGATTAATTCAAGCATCTTCTTTAACTCAAGTTTGATTAGTTTTTGTAGCCGAACTTTCCTTGTTCGATATACTATCTTTCTTCTCTCCTCCTTTCAGCAGAAGATTGTTCTGGAGGGAGATCCTGGAAATATCACGGCTCATCCGCAAACACTCCTCCAACAAAAAAATACTCAACACAGCAACACCAAACATAAGATCAGCTTTTCATTTTATTTTACAAAGGTAAAGAATCTGAATTCAGATCACTATTTTGTCCTAACGCCAAAATCTCACTCTCCTACAAGAGAAATCAACGCAATAACCAAAATACAATGATGTGATCTTAAAAAGTTTTACTACTTTTCATATTTCTTATATAAGATAAAATATACCGTTTAGACTGGTGTTTCATCTCAAAATCAAGCTTTTCTCTTAACCTTTGGGTAGACCAGATTAAAAGATTAAATACTGATCCTCACATTTGCATCCCTTGAGAGATCAATCCCAAGATATCTTCATCGGACTCCCCGTCTCAGTAATAAAGATAATATCTAATCTCTCATTGTTCATTTCTTTTTAGTGAAGAGCTCATCTGCCTCATAAATATTCATCGTCTTTGGGTACAAAAGATAATCATTCCATGTTTTCTGAAAGGATATGTTCAACTTTAATAGGAATTCATATAATCTTCATTCATCAAAGTCCCGCAATCCAATACAGCTTTTTTCACTAGAACCCCAGAAAGAATTTTCACTATTGCATCATAAATAGGTACCTTGTTATAAGTTTTCTCCTTCATCTGTGGAATAATGCTTTTCACAAGATCTGTCGTCTTCATGATAAAAACCTCCTTTTTGAAAGATCAATAACTCTGACTGGAGCCGTGATTACCTCCATAGTGAAGAATTCTCTCAGCACAGCGGATTTGGAACAGCATAAGTCTCTCCATTAGTTTTGATTCCATGAGTGATGAAGTTCCTTAATTCTCAAAATTTCTCAACTGGTAAATATGCTTTCTCACAAATCCTGAAATCGGATATCTCCCCTCGGAAATTTTCAATTTTCATTATACGGAGAAAAACCTTCTTCTCAAAGCACCTTATCAAAATGCTTATCAATTTGATTGAATAAAGCTAGAAAGAAGCTGATAATGGTATCTTCACTAGAATTTGGAACTGTGGGGTCATGTTCAATCAATAAAGTAAAGATTGAAATCAGAATTCAGTACTTTTTCATTTCTAACGCTACTGTTTTGAGTAGGGTATTCCCATACTCTGTTAGGAATAAACTCAGTCTGAAGCATTCTCAAAAGTCTGAGGGTGACAGCTGATCTGATTCGCTATATCCATCTAAGAAATCCTCATGAGAGTCTCCAAAGGCTGACAAGTAGGATTTTGATAAAGTTATTCTAATTCACCATCAACACAAAGCCTTAGCTGAACACAACCAAAGATATCTGAAATCATTTCTAAATCTATAAGCCTTTACAAATTGTCCAGATTGCTTTTTCTCACCAGGCGCTGTACAATACTTCTTCCCATCAGCAGAAAGCGGAACATCTCACATCATCCTTAGTTGGTTGATTAGGGCAAGAAACGTAGTTGGAGCCGGATTAGATGCTCTTTTCCATTGAGATTAAATTGGGCATTTTATAATAAGGAGAATCAGGATGAATATATCAGTTTTCTTCAAGATATTCTCTACGCTTTGCTTGCGCTAAGATATCTCATTATAACTCCTTTTGGATTTGGATCAGCATTATAGGTTGAAAAGCTGTTTTTCATTTTACCTTGTAGATTCATTACAGAGGGACTAGTAAACTGCCCAGAAAGCTTTCCATTTTACAGGTTCTTCTCTGAATATTACAAATCGAGGCGTATCTGATCTCTGTTGATAAGCTAATACCGACGCTCAATCATCATGCTATATCCCATGGTGTGTCATACAAGAAGCTCCATCAAGCACTTTATGTCTTGCTTCATCTCAAAATTCATACATTGCGACCACATATGCACTTCATTCAGAGCTCAACAATATCCTCTCACTAAAAACTCAAATACCTTATTGATAAATGACTACGATCTTCTAAAAGTACTCAAAGTGTTGTATAGGCGTTTTTATAGGACTTGTGATATTATTACCACCAGTCAAAAAACCTGGAATCAGCTTTCTGTTCATTCTTTGTTCACTTGAAAGGAGATCCAGTAGCTGGGAAGCATGTCCATACGTTCCAGGGCTCCATGTTCAAAAGTTCTCCCCTAAGTATATTTCTGCCCATTATCTGCCAAAAATACCCATTGCATTGGTTACAGTGAGTTTTCCCAGTCTTTGATATTCACTATTCGCGTACCGGTTGATATTAGAGATAATAACTGCTCACAAAAAAAGAATCAAAGTATATGCTACAAAAGAAGAAACTTTGGTTTAGTCAGTCTATGAGGTTTCAGCTTTCTAATTCTTCTTATGCCATCTATGCACAAAAGGTAATATAAGTAAAAAAACACTTTGCTTAATTATAACAACAATCATCAAAAAAGCAAAAATCTGACTTTTCTACCTATAGCAAAAATCATTTTGAAACTAATCTCCGTGAGCAATTTCTGGCAAATCGAAATTAAAACAAAACAAAAAACTCCCATTGGGAGTTTTTTTATATCTAAACGACTATTTCCCATAAAAAGTGTAAAAATCTGGCTTTGCAGCATAATTTTCTAGAATCCTCTGCTGAGAAGATTTTGAGATCAGGACAGATGAGATAAAATCCTGACAATATTCAGCACAGGAAGAGACCTCAGACCTAATCTTTTCAGTAAAGAGCCAATCTTAGCCTCTTTCTGAGCTTCTTTGACCAGAGCCTGATGCCTTTTTTTTTTTGGAAAGAGCAATTTATCATAAAAAGAAACGTACATGCCCTGTTTCATAGTATAGTTTTCGAGACTGATAGTAAACTCTCATCGAGCTTTCTTACCAGTCCAAAATTCTTGAGATTCCTCCACTCAACAATCAAATGCTGATCAATGGTCTGAGACTGGAACAAGTTGATTCGTCATTTAATACAAAAAGCAAAACTAGAATCATGAGCTAGAAAATATTACTTCATCTTGATCTCATGGAACGATAATCTATTGATTATTCCTCTGAACTCTTATCAGATTCGGTCTCAACAATTTTCGTCACTTCAAACAAACCAGTCTCATTTTCAACCTTTTCTTTTCTTCCTTATACTTCCTTATTTTCAGTTTTTCTTCTCGGGACGATAGACGATATCAATCTTTTTATCTACCATCTTGTAGGTAGGTCTGGTTCATCTAGTGAAATATCATTTTAGATACAGTGTTTTAAGCTTCGTTCCAAATCTGATCCTAATCGCTCACTCAACAGTTCCAATACCACCTACCAAAATATGTTACTTGTTGAGACAATCTGTCCTTTCTTGGCTCTCTTCCATATCTACAAATCCTCCAGGCGAAAGTAACTCGGTTCTATCTCAGTAGATAGAGATAAATAAACTCATTATGCAGGAACATATTCGCAGCAGTCTCCTTCCTGAGCTCAATTGCCTTCACTCCTCTGCGGATCTTACCCTTAAGGTCTAATATGTCAGATTTGAAAAGCAGCATCGAACCTTGCTGAAGGCTAATATTTTCTCCATCATTCAGCCAATACTTTCAGAATTTTTCTCCTGTTGAAGTCCCATAATGATGATTGGGAACTTTTTAAAAACTCAATACCAGCTCTTTTTAGCCTTCTTAATGCTATTTTGATTAGTCAAGAACTTTCTTAGATAGTCATAGTAAATGTAATGTTTTGCAAAGACAATCTTTCGCTAGTAAATGTTCGACAGATTTAAAGCTGGTTTCGCCATAGTAAAACTTCAAGATCTTTAATTCTCTGACTACGAGCTCTCCTCTGTCAGTAATAATCACAAGTTGATCCTGATTATAGTATAGATGAGATCTAAAGTTTCCTCTAGGATATTCTGAAGATTCTTGTCTGATACAAAATTCCAAGAGAATAATCATTTCAAGCCTTAAATCACATCTTCTTTTACTTTGTCCGCTGCCTTTTGAGCTCTTTCAAACTTCCACTGATATTATAAACGCTCAAGTCATTTTGAAGTTCAGTCCTTCTCTCATCTCCATATTTCTCGCTATATTCGATTCCTGAGCCAAAACTTCGTATTCAAGCTGAGGGATCAGAGATAATACCTTCTAAATATTCAATAAGTCTGATTTTTGCATCAATTTCTTCTGCAATCTTCTGAATCTCAAGTCCAACCAAAAGATTGAAGCCTCATAAGAAGGATATATTCAGCTTGCTTCTCAGTAAATCAGAACTTCTCCGTAAAATTTGTTCTCGCATCAGCTTTAGATTCAGATTTCTTGATAGTATCAATTAGCCATCAATGATATCAATCGCCTTTTAGTCCTTCAAGATATGAAGTCTATCTTTTGCTTTATTGAGCTGAAAACGACCTCCCCGATGAACAACATTTCTACGGAGACTTCTAAATTCATCAAAAGATCCTTAATATTCAAGAGTCTGGTAACTTCCACTTTCAATTAGTGAAACGTGAGATTAAAATTAGTCTGGAGATCTGTAAATTTATAAATCTGCATCAAAATCGCATCAGGATCTACTCATTTTTTTAGATGATAGCAATCCTAATCCTAACTCTGTTGATTCATCACGGATATCATTGATTCCCTCTACCTTTTTATCAACAACCAACTCTCCAATCTTTGCAGCAAAGGCTCACTTTATTCTAGAATATGGAATCTCATCTATCACAATTACGTGCTCATTCCTTACACTTCATCATACATTTTCCACGAACAATTCCCCCTTTCCTTTTTGTAAACTTCAAAATATTATTGCTATCAAAATCCATGCCACAGTTGAAATCTGGACCTTTTACGATCTGCATAATTTCTTCAATACTTACCTGAGTTTTCTAATTTCTTTCCCATCACCAGTCAATCAGATCGTCTGTGGCTTTCCTTCTTTACTTATGGAAGTAGGGCAGAAGCATCTAAATTTCAGTCCAAATTGTAGGAGCCATATTTGCCATACCTACTGGTTACATCGTTCATTACAAAGATGATTCGGAAATTTTGTCAGTATGACAGGCTCCTTTAAAGAACCATCAAAGTTATCTCCAATCAACAGTATCTTGAGGTAAAAATATCCTCAACATTCCTCAGCAATCTTAGTCAATCTTGCCTCAGTATACCTCATAGCCGCTGCTCCATCTCCATCAATAGACCCAAAGTTTCCCTGTCCATCAACAATGGATATCTGGTGACCCAAGGCTGACAAGTCTCACCATTGCCTCATAGATTGAAGAATCTCCATGTGGATGATACTTTCACATTACGTCGAACGATTCTCATGAATTTTTATGCTTTTGATTATAAAAATTATTCATCTGATACATTCCAAAAGTTCTCCTCAAAATAAGCAAATCCATCTACACTCAGGCAGGCACGAAACAATAACAGACCTTTATAATCAATATGACTGGGTAATTTCCTTTTCTATAGGATGTTGCTGTACTCTCATGTTTTTCTTCTTGTTGGAAAGATCCACGACTCATAACTATACTTTCAAAATAAAAAAATCTGATTTTCTTTCTTTTCACTCTAAAATCACCTAAATATTAGAAATCACATTTGAATGCAAGCCAAAAATCAAAATCACAATCTTGACATTTCAAAATTAATGATATTATATTTTAATGTTCATAAAAATCAGGGGAAAAATGAGTTAGTACGGAAAATATATAAAAGGGAAAAAAATTATTCTATCTACAAAAGTTGACTTTAAAAATAAAATGTATAAAGTGAAAAGTACCCGTAAATAAAAACATGAAAACACTAAAATTAATCTCCTAGCAGATAATACTATATTTGTAGGAGATTACAAAAAAGCTGATCTTTTGCACATACCTTTTATGTAAAGAGATAGAAAAACTTGATGAATTCATCTCTAGGCACCAGTCCCATACAAGTATTTCTATAAACATTCGAGCTATTGGATACTCTACAGTCTTCAACGATGCCAAAGAGAACAAGAATCATACAGCATTCTTACCAGAAAACTTATTAACTTTTCGAAAAACTCTGGAAAAGGATCGATCTCTCGCACAAAAGGATTAAAAGAGATCAGAGAGTTTAAAGAAAGACCCTGACGCGTCGCGTCTCTATTAAATATTTTGTAGTAGTTTTTCTTTATTGCAAAGGTCTCATGTTTTTCTCCTGGAATCTTTTCTCCTATTCAAATATTTTCTAAATCTGATTTTTCTCCTTTTTCAGTAGTATCAAAATCTCTTGCATATTAAAGGTAAAACTATAAAAGGTATATTTTATCCTTCTAAAAACAATGACAAAAAGAACAAACTGTAGGTGAAAAGAATTGATCAAGCAACTCTTTTATCTCAGAAAACTTTGGGCAGCTAGTGAATGAACTAAAAAATGGCGGAGGATTTATGCACTGGTGGAATAACTCAAGCCTAACCTAGAAGAAAAAAATCACTATGATCACAGGGTGATTCTTGTACTTTGTGCATTATAGCGGCTTAGATCTTTCATCTGAAATTCTACTTCTTTTGGTTGGTATCCTCACCAATCTGGGACATTCAATACTTACCTCAGATGCAGATTGATGCAATCAATGCAAAAGCTAAAAAAGGGACAAAAAGGCTACAAAAGATGAAAACTGAATCTGAAAACGAATAATCAGCTTCAAAACTTTTTTATACTAAACTACAATAAAACCAACTTATCGCTTAATCAGGGATAGAAAACTTTGTTTTTGAAGATAAATTTTAATTTGCTAACTTGGGAAACCATATGACTAAAGAAGAAGACTACACTCACAGTAATATTTTTAAGCTTATTATTGGGATCATCCTGCTCACAACGTGTTTGTTATCTTCACCCAAAATCAGCTAAGAAAAAATCGCGTTATATTCAGGTTTCAAAGATGGTATTTCAAAAATCTGGTATCTTCTATAAACTTATAGGAAGATTGACAACTTCTAGAACAAAAATACAAACTGAAGATGATTTCAAGGTTAATCAATTTTGCAGAAAGGGATGTTCTGATGAGACTTTCTCAATGATCTCACACTACTTCTGAAAATTTCTTTTAAAAAAGGATAACATTGCAAATTACATTAAAACATAAGATCCAATATGATTTCAGTATTGAATTGAACAAAGAAAATTGTCACTAAAGCAATCAAGCTGAGAGAAAAGCGATTTTATCCATTGTGTCCTAGATACTGTGATTGTTGAGTTGATATTGATGAGGTCATTGCTGAAACTCTAAGACTTTGTACTAAAATTTCATGACTATCAAATCATGAAAACCTCTAAAAAGAGAACAGTTTTAACTCCTACTATATTCCAAATATCCCTGGATATGAACATAATAATAAAGAACAAGCCATAGCTTCTTCACAGATGGAATGAGATATTCAGCTAGCAGAGCATTAAGTATTCAGCCTGTTCTTTGACAAAAGAAGTACTTGGTTCAAACAAAAAAAACAAGGGCACACGCTCTATGCTATTATTACAACCAAGAGACCCCTCCCGTTCAACCCTGTGAAGCAAATCAAGCTACTATCCAAATATCTTTGAAGAAATTATCTTTTGCAACTATCACACGATACTACGAAGCCTCAATTTACCAAAAGAAGAGATGTGTCAAAAATACTGAATCCAACTCGCGATTGACGATAATTTAGAAGTATGCAAGAGCAATTGCTAAGAGCAATATCCGTGTCCTTCTGATAGATAATCCTCGAAATCAAGATTACTCTCCAGAAAAGATCCACTTATTACAAAAGTAAAAATCGATCAGAGATCCATTTTGACAAATAAAAAGAAAAATCTGATAAATCGACCATCAATTGACAGATCTCTTCTTAAAAAAGCCTGACTCATATCAGACTTTTTTGTAATTACATCATTTAAAATTATTTTCCATATTTAGCATTAGCTCCAAGGTATTCTTCAATTCTAAGGAGTTGATTGTATTTTGCGATTCTATCTGTTCTAGATGCAAGACCTGTTTTGATAAGTCCAGTATTCATCGCAACAGCCAAATCAGCAATAAAGTATCCTCAGTTTCTCCTGATCTATGGGATGAGTTGATCTCATTCCATGTTCATGAGCCATATTGATAGCATCAGTGTCTCAGATACCGTTTCAATCTGATTAAGCAATCAAAATAGAATTAGCAATTCCTTTCTCAATTCCCACATCTGAAGTCTAGAAATATTTGTTACGAAAAGATCATCTCAACAGCATAATCTTCTCCCAAAGCATAGTTAATTCTTCCATCCATAAAAATCATCTTCAGCCATACCATCCTCAATCAAAATAATTGGGTGTTGCGGCACCAATCCGATACAGGCAATAAGTTCATCAGCATTGAAACTTTTTGCAACCTCCCTGCTAGTCATAGACTCCATCTTTAAAGAACTCACTAGAAGCTACATCAAGTGCAAGAGAGAAATCTTACCAGCATCACATAATTTAGCCTAATCCTTGCAGACCTCCTCATTTGATCCAATTTGGTGCGAAACCTCACTCATCACCAACTGAAGTCACAAGCCCCTTAGCTTTCAAAATTGATTTTAACGTATGGAACACCTCTTCCATCTAAATTCCTCCCACGGAAACTAAGTTGCCTTATTTGGAACAATCATAAACTCCTGAATATCTACATTATTATCTGCATGAGAACCTCCATTAAGGATATTCATCATAGGAAATGAAAATGTTCCCTTTCCTCATAAGATATTATGTACTTCTTTTCAGCATTTGCACAAGCTACTACAAACAATACTCACACCAAGCAAGCGCTAGCACCAGATTTGACTTATTTGCGAGTCCCATCAAGCGCAATCAACTTTTCATCTAAACTAAAAGATTCCAAAGTCTGATCTTCAATAGCATAAGGCAATACTTGTATTCATTTTCAACTTTCTTGTGTCCTTTTCAGGTATCTTGATTTGTCTCCATCTCTAAGTTCAAATTCTTCATGAACTCCTGTTGACTCAGATGACACTAAGCTCTACCAAAACTTCCATCAGCAAACATAATTTCTACCTCTGATAGGATTTCCTCTAGAGTCAAGAACCTCTCACTTGCCAACTTACTAATTGTGTATCACATATCTTTTTATACAAATAAAACCAGAATTTCAGACTATGATTTTTGCACATAAAATGCAAGAAGAAATCAGATTTTTATCTTCTCTTTAAAAATCATAGGATATAACCTGTATACAACAGGCTTTCAATCAAAGAATATCCTATAGCACCGAAAAAAACAACTAAACACACATCCTGTTTGTACTCTGAGTATAATGATTTTTTACCTCTTGAAAAGTATCATTTTTAACTACCGCCTCACAAGCCTCACGAGCGCTGAGTATCAGCCATAAGTTTCAAGGTTGCAAGGTTTATTCTAGAATTTCTCCATTGGAACCTGGTTTTCTAATGGGCATTTTTTATCACGCAGGTAAAATCAACAATACGATTACAAGCTTGAATAGAAAAAAAATGATTTTCTCTTCTTCCTGAGGCTCATGCAACAGTTCAAGACGAAACTCAAGATCCATTAGAAACACTAGTCGAATTCGTTATTCAATTTCATGAAAGCATACTCTGCTGGGCTCAACTCAAATCAAACTGCCCCTCTCCACTCAGAGTTTGGCTTCAGCTGAATAAATTTTCACCAGTCAAGTAAGAAATATCAGACTTTCCCTTTTTAAAAAGGAAAATTATAAACAGAACCAACAAAGAAAAAACAATTAAAACTGAATTCTCCTCTTCTTTTTTAGTTGAGATCTCCTCCTAAGCATCATGTGCACATAAAATAAATACTGATATTACTTTTATGAGTTCCAAACCCATCTTTAGAATCTTTAACTTCCCATCACTTTTCCAAAATCTGAGCCCTAAACTGATCTGCTAATGCATAATTCTTATCAGTTTTAGCTGTTTTCTTTTCCTCAGCAAGGTGTAAAAATTTCTTCTAGAATCTCCAACACTTTCCTCTATAACGGATCAAAAGTCAGACTTTAAGGACCTTATCCTCAGTTCTTTAAGAACAGATAAAGGTTTGCTCAGTGGGATATGATAGAGCGATAGATATCGAGAGGCAACTTTGGGTATTTAAATTATCACAAGTGCAGCATAAGATTTTCTCCTGAAAATCGTCATCTCATTGAGTCAGGTCAGATTTCTTATGTTTTAATTAGTCCCTGCCTTTCATTTTAGCCTGTTCTAACGTCTCAGGTAAAGTTCAAAATTGGAATACTGAGCCTTGAAATAGAAATACCTTAAATCCAATGGAGAATACCCTTTGCTTTGATATCATCAAGAGAATAAATATTCCCCAGAGATTTCTCATCTTTCCCCCATCAACCTGAAGAAACTCATTTATGAAGCCAATATTTTACCCAGCTTATATCAAAACGCATTCTGACTGAGTGGTTCATTTGAATGATGCAATGTATGATCTCAGTTCCTCAGTATTGAATATCAAATTGCTCACCAAGATATTTACTCGCCACTTCTTTTCACTCTATATATAACCAGAAATCAAATTCCCCATGGCAGATCTCATCCATCTGCCTTTTTCGTTTCTAGGAGAATTTCCAAAGTGCAAAATCTGTGGTTCTTTTTCCTCAGATATCAACTCTCTCTCCAGCATTGAGATCTGCTAACCTCTTTTATAATTAGCTCCATCAGCTTTCCATAATCTTCTACTAGACTCATTGTCATATAAATTCCATCATCAAGATAGTATAAGTATATCCTTTTTCTAATCTCTCAACCATCTGAATCTGTTCCTGAATATGTTCCAGTAGCCCTCAACATCACATCAAAACGCTCAATTCTAAGCTCTGCATCGCCTTCAAAAAATATCTTCATATTTTTTGCAACATCTAATGAGATCCCATCAATTCTAGATCCCTTCTCCAACTTATCCTCACCATCATCATCGAAACCAAATGTCAACATCAGTAATATTCGCTCACCGCCTTTACTGGATACCCAAAATATTTTAACGTATTTCCTAATCAAATCCACGGTAAAAATCGCTCTAAATTCCCAATATGTGGTGTTGAATATATACAGTTGGGTGGGACGAATACATCAACATATTTTTTCAGTTTTCAGGTTTCATTCATCAATGGCTCAAAACTTCTTTTTCACGAGTAAGTGTATTATAGAGCTTTAGTTTTGTCAAAATATCAAAAGTCTAAAAACAACCTGCACGTTTAACCTTGGAATGAGCAAAGAAAATGCAAGAAATCAGACTTTTTTTCTTTTTACTCTCAATATTTTTTTTTAATCGCTTGCTGAAAAAGTTCCCCCTTCTCCTCAAAATTTTTCCAATTACTAGCTTGGAGATGCAGTGGAAAAGAAGACACCTTTTCAAGAAGGAGCAGTATGCTGATAAGCAAACCTTACAGCTTCATCCATATCTCTGAGTTGATAAGATATTTCAATCAAAAATCAGAAAGCAAATCACGGATTTTCTCACCAGACGGAGGGGAAAGACCAAAATTCTAGAATTCAGAGTTCCTTTATCTTTTCTACACAAGAATTTTGAAATCATATCCTCTATCTGTTCGCAGAGACATGAGTTCAGCTTTATTTCCAAAAGTTTTAAAGCCTCTAAAGTAGAATCAGGAGTCGTTGAAATTGCATCATCATAGAAAAGTTATCCCTTAGCTCCAACAAGCTGTAATCTATGAGGAAGTCCATGGAAATGAGCTATCGTCTGATGGTTACGAATCATTATTGATTCAAAGATACTTGCAACAGCAATCTCCAAGCAGAAATATTTTGAAGATTATGCTCTCCAGAAAGCAAGCGATCACCTCGATGAAAAGAGCTTCTCACCTTGATAAGTAAACACTCCATCAGCCCATGCTGATTCCCTCCTTGTCCATAAGCATGCCAGAATTAGAATAAAGCTCAGAAAAGCTGAAATTCTTGAACAGTGCAAGAACAAAGTTCTGCTCTGATCACTTTCTAAGATATTGGGTTTTGCCCTGAGTGTAGTACTCCAGTCCGCCATGCCAATCTAAATGCTCTCTGGAAAATCGCTCATAGACCGGAAATAGACCCTGCTTTTAAAGCTTCTCAAGCACAGGCCCTGACGAAGCTCACAAAACAACATAATCTCGCTCCCTCACTCAAAATCAATCTCATCCAAAACAGGCTTCCCAATATTTCAAACTGTAAGTCACACGGAAACCAGCATCTTTAAAAAGTTCATAAATCAGAGATGTCATCGTGAGATTTTCACTTTACTGGCAGTAATTGCAATTACCTACCCCTTATAGTGATCAAGAAAAACTGCATCTGCGTCAAAACCTTATCTTGATAAGGCTTTAACTCAGCTGAATACGGCAACACGCTGACTTAAAATAATATCAAAATCCTCCAACAAGCGAGAGATACTGCTCCCTGTCCTCAAAGCAATTCCCTGTTCCTCTAGTTCTGGCTGATCTTTTTACATCCAAAACGGTCCAATTTCTCAAAAACAAAGCCATTATGTAATAGAAAGTTCAAAGTCGATTTTCCCTCAAGTCAAAAATCAAAGAAGTCCAATCTTTTTCCCAGCAAATAAGTTCTTTATCTAGCATTTGCTCCTATCCAAAAAGATAGTAAAATACTGATCTCTGCAATCTTTAAAACTTTTCCATTTTATCTAAAACAAAGACCAGCTCCTCAGCTGGATTTTTCAGGTTAATAAGTTCATCATCTTCAGATGCTGAAGCACTCTCTATATTTTCAATGATCCTTTGGAGCATCATCATCCACGATATTCAGGATGTCTTTGTGAATTTCTGATGTTTGCTGACTTCCAAACCTCAATAACGCTCATAATCAACTCAAACAACAAGAACGATCAACTGAACACTCAATCCCCACGCACATACCGATCGTACCAGTATTTTGAGGAAACCAGTCCTAGAGTATCCAAAATACCCATATATGCAGGTAAGCAACAATAATCCACAAAACATAAAATTTAACACTGGTTCAGTCTCTCTAAATCCAAGGTATTTAATAATAAATCTCTTTAAAATTGGTATGCATATCTCATCCAAAGAGGAATCCAAGCGAGAGCACAATAACAATAGGCAGACTTTAGCGTAAGTTTTCCAAGCAACCAACATGAATAACTAGATTGTCACCGAGTAATCGGAGCGAGTCTTTGCGATTGAAGCAAAATCAACGCTGCTAAGACAAACAAAAGAGCACAAAAGTCTTTTGATGTTTTGTATAGTTACTAAACTTGCGGAAAGTTCTCTCCAAATACCTTTTGGATATCAGTAAGTTTGAGTGCCATTATGTTCTCTACTTAGAAAAGATAAAATTCAGATTTCACCTCTGAGTATATGGATTTTTGATAAAGTATCAAGTCTTTATTTCACAATTCTAGCAAAAGATTATGTCTGATTTTTCTTACTATTATTATGATTACGCTTCACATCCAGAACAGCTAATCAATACTAAACTGCTGTGCAGCATTCATACTGGTGCTGATAATAAAGTGTCTTTAATCCCCAGTTTCCAAGCCTGAATATAAAGATAATTTACCTCTTTTGCTGGCGTTTTCGGACTAATCATCATACATTAAGCGACTGAGATTGACTCAGTAAATGCCGTCTATCAGCCGCCTGATGAGATAATCGCCATCTGATCTCATCTCACAGAAAGAATCTTAAAGACATCCTTCTCTTCCTGAGTTAAAAAGACCAAATGCTGAACTGAACGTCATGATCTCTACTACTGCAGGCCAGATTTCTTCTAGCATTTTGCTCTCTCTTCCAAAAAGCTTTTCAAGATAAGGATTTTTGATTTGTTACTTTTTAAGCTTGCGACATCTTTCACACGCTAACAATTCTGACATATACGGCTCTATACTTTAGAGAACTTGTCCCAAGATAAAAGGCAGATGGAAGTCGTTGGAGCGATTGCATTGAGCGTAGTATTTCTTCTTCCATATCCTTTGAGCATTTCAGGTTCTCTCCATATTCCTGAGCTAGTGCTTCAGAAGCAGCATAAGATCTCTTTTTGGATTAGTTCAAAAATCTCTTTATTCCAGTTTTCTTGCTCGGAAACCTTCAAATGAAAGAAAACATCTTTGACTGCAAAGAGAGAATGCCATCAAAGAACCTCAGAGTCCAATTGCTCTGACTGACTTTGCAAAAGCATATGCCTCATAAAATCAAAAAGCAAGCTGATCATCTCTCTGATCTGAGTTCTCTAAGTTTCTCAAGCTTCTGAATAAACTCAGTCATTACTGCATCAAGAAAATATACAAGTGTTTTCAACCGCGTCAGTGTCCTTCCACTTCCATCATAATGAGCTAAATTGATAGAAGAAAGACAACAAACAAACGACCAGTCCTCATTTGCTGGCAACATAATCTCACTACAAAGATTACTTGCATACAGATTTTCAGATTTTATCCTTGTATACATCAACAGTATTATTATTTCACCGTATCTGAGAGATGTAGGGATAGCCCATTTCACCCCTTCTCTGAAAGTAATTCTCGCCCAAATAGCCCCTCTCTCTTGGTGCTCCATCAATCGTCTCCTTGAAGCCACTGATCACCAACAGTTACTCAATGTGAGTTTCTGAATTGGATTTCACTTCAGCAAATATCCAAAAGTCTGAAATATCTGGATGGTAATCAATCGGCAAATATGGAGCAAACTTCCTCTCCTCACATTTCAATCTAGTTTACTACACTGGCAGTAATAGTTTCAAAAAGCTCCACAAAATGAACAGCTCCTGAACTAACTCCATTATGATTCTAGGAGTTCCTCTGGCCCTCAAAGCTCCAAAATACCCAGAAGTTCCACCTCCATATTTACTCATCATTCCCTGCCTCAGCCTGAGCATAGAGAATATCTCACATATCATCAGCAATATGATCCAAAACAACTGATTGGTAGCCCTCTTTCAAGTCCAAAAATTTGACCACACTGGAGAAGCTAACGAATAAAACCTCTCGCCATATAATCATAAAACTTCTCAGCAAAAACCAGGCTTCTTTAGTTTCTTCAGCATTTTTGCAATTGCCAAGATTCTCTCTTCGGACTTACTCCTTCCTGGAGATATCCATTTTGCAAGGAACTTTCTACTATTTTCATTTTAATCGTTTCATCAATACTTTATGCAGTAAAAGATAAAAATCAATTTCTTCTATATTTTCTTCCATCAGATACAGCACTACAGAAATCCGAAAAAGAACAACCTAAAACAAATCATCACTAGTAATATACAAGCTTCTTTTTATTATAATTGATTGATCTTTTTATTGAAAAAGTCCACATGCTTGGTTGCAATTACCTCATCATCAAACCAATCTGTCTGCTGAACTAAGCTCTCATCTATTTCGAATAGTGGCTCTAGACCGATACTTTTTAAGGAATTATTAAGTCTATTTTTATAAAACTCTTTGATCACTACCTTTGGCAAAATCAAGCTCTCCCTGCTCACAGATCAATCAACAATTGCACTCTCTGCTTCAAAAGCTTCTAAAACAGTGTATCCCTTTCATTATACTTTTCATCAAACCATTCCGGATGTTCCTTTTGATGAGTATTGATAATATCAATACCAAACAGCCCATGAATCTGTTCCTCCTTTGATGTTGCCTCAACAGCATTTTGACATTCAGCAAACAGATTCCTATATTTATTAAACGCCATAATAATAAGGAACTGAGAAAATAATGAGACATATGCTCTATAAAGAAAAGCAGAACCGCCATTGCATATTCCTTTTCTTCATCCATTACTAGAAGTCTTGATTGACCTCTCTGGGTAATTCACTCTATCAATGATACAAGGCACAGACTTAATCTGATTAAAATCCATTATTTAATCCAAGAATCTCGAGCAAATGGGAGTAAGCATCATGATGACGAACCTCAGATTCAGCAAACGTATACTCAGAACCAATTTCAGGTTTTGGAAGTCTTTTATAAATATCTCCCCAAAAGTTTTCCACTTACTTCGATCTGCGCAAATAGCAAGCATAGTATGAGTGCATTTCTAGCATCAGTCACATTAACTTTGAAATCCTGGACATCTGAGGTAAAATTAAACTCAGTATGAATCCAATAAGAGTGCCTAATCGCATCTACATATTCCGAATAATTCTGGATATTCATAAGGCTTCAAGGTGATCCTTTTTGAAGATATCTCTCTTTCTTTTCTTGTGTTCTTTTTCTCTATAAAGGATATAGTCCTTAGCAACCTGATGTAGTCAAAGGCTTCCATCAATTTTTGCTCAACCACATCCTGAATATCCTCAACATTAGGTACATAAGACTGATCTTGTCCCCACTTTTCCAAAAGTGCGTTATGAACCTGCTCAGCAATTGCCTCTGCCTGTTCTGGATGCTCTATTGAGGAGTCAGGCATACCCTTTTTGATAGCATTAACAATCTTTACTATATCAAAATCTACCATCATTCCATTTCTCTTTCTGATTTTGCTTGATTTCATCATTCTCTGATAGCGTAAATAAAATATCTGACGTTCTAAGCACCTTTTACCTTTCGCAAAATAACTATATATAGTCATCTTAGAAGATCAGCAACACAAGATATAGTATTACAAAGAATAATTGCAAGTGTTTTTGCTTCAGTATCCCTTGACATTTTTATAATAGGATAATTATAGTACATACTCAAATAAAACATATTTTATGAAAAATCATCGTAAACAAAAGGAGCTAACTTCAATTTCATTGAGTTTAAAAACACTCTAATGCGTTAATCTTTACTACAAAGGTAATATGTCCAGACCAATGGTCTCTTATCTTAAAGCCAAACTTTTGCAGACCTTAAGGATAAAAACTCAGAAGAGGTTGTTTTTCACAGAACTAGAGGAGGTAAAATACTAGAGTTAAAATATCACTACAAAAAGAAAGATAGTGCAAAAACAGCTCAAATGGTAATGAAATCACCAATGCCTCTCGTTATGCCTTACGCGTTCCGATAAATCAAATTACTGAAATTAAAAATCAATAATGAAGAGTATTGGCCCCTGAAAATCATATCTTTACCAAAGAGCTTCAAGGCAAAGTAGAAACCAAAAGCTCTAATAAGGAAAACTCAACAATAAACCTGATCGTTTTGATCAGGTTTTATTCAACAGACAAAACAAAATACAGGATAACAAAAATGATAAAAGAAACTTTTACCCTATAGCCACGGAATTAAAGTAAACCTCACTTTTAGCAGGGGACCAAGATATTGAGGTCCTCATTGCTAACAGAAGGTATCTATCCTCAGAAAGGGGAAAGACAAGGGATACATCAGATTTATTCATCCGAAGCAAGAAGGATTGTTTTAAGCATAATACCAATAGAGCATCTGATAATAAATAGCTTAGGAGAATGCATCCCCCATCCTGACGAATAAAGAAACCTCTGATATTCTGGAACTTGATCTTAGCATCAACGAGGTGCTATATAAGGGATCATCAACAAAAAGAGATTCAAAATCTTCATTGATGGTCAAAAATTACTGGAACCCCCGATCTACATTTATCATTTTAGATTGTACACCAATTAAAACACACTAAAAACCTGAAGCATACTTCGGGTTTTCCTTTATATTAATTATTCTCTCTTGGTTCTGTAAGCTTCTCCTCATGATGAGCAGGCGTCATACATAGGGAACAATCACTGAGAACAAGTACAGAAAGCAGCACAATCAACGAAATTTTGCAGGATATGAAAGAGAGGTGAAATCAGCATTTTTGTCCCTATAAAGGTCAATATAATTGCAATTCCATAACTCAGATACTTAAATCTATCAATAAAGTTTGCAAGAAGAAATATAAACTTCTTAGTCCTAAAATATGTGAGATATTTGAAGAGTACAGAATAAACGGATCATTAGGAGCGATTGCAAAGATTGCCGGAATACTATCCACAGCAAAGAGCAAATCTGCAAATTCTATGACTCAAACGACAATTAAAAAGCGGTGTTGCATATCTCAGTCCATTCTGAAAAACAAAGAATTTCCCTCACTCAAAAGTATCAGTTACTCTTGGGAAAAGTATTTTACCACCCTAGCTCCAGCCGAATCAGGAGAAGTTTTATTTTTCTTCATGTTCATGCTTAGCAGCATGACTTAATCCCAGCATAAATAAAAACCTCAAAAATTGTGAAGTAAATTAATCTTAACTGGATGATCAAAGAGCAGGAATTCAGGAAGATAGGTCAGTTCTATAAGCTACTCCTGCGAAGATAAATATCGCTCTAAAAATCAATGCTCATATAATTCCTCGAAAGAGTACTTTATGCCACAATTTCTTTTGGGACTTTGAAAAAGCCAAAAACCATAATAAATACAAACAAATTATCCACAGATAGAGCTTTTCTACCCAATACGCAGACTGGAAATCATAAATACTCTCAAATCCAAGCTCCCAATAAATATATCCACTAAAAAGAGCATTGCAAGTCCAATCCACACACAAGCGATCGGGCAAGCGCCTCTTTACTCTTGATCTCGCGATTTTTCTTGTTAAATACTCAGAGATCTAAGTAGCATAACCTCACAATCAGCACTGCAAAAATAATTTCAAGTTTTACCATCTTTGTTTAATAAAATAAAAATCTGATTTTTCTGACTTTTCAAGTCTTCAACCGAACCACTATACACATCTACTCAACCATTTCCAGTGAAAATATGCTATTTTCCATTGAAAAACATCTGACATATCTATACATTAAAGTCAGTATTTATCCTTTTTATGTTTGTGTACTGATGTCAAACATTGAGATGATGAGAATCCATCTTAGCATACCGAAAATCAGACAACACCTTTGAAAAAGCATCAAAGAGAGAAATAAGACAATGACATACAAATTTTTGATGGTCCTCCATTTGCCAGTGGTAATCCACATTATGGTCATCTTTTAGCATGAAGCATCAAAGATACCATCCCAAAGATATATGACGATGAGAGGCTACCAAGTTAAAAGAAAAACGAGGTTGGGACTGCCATGGTTTACCAGTAGAAAAAGGCAGTAGAAAAAGCACTTGGTATTGATGAGACATTGAAGAAAAATCTGAATTCAAACTTTTTGTAGAAAAAGTGTCGCGAATATGCTCAATCAGACAAATACTGAGTGGAAACGATTCATAGATCATACAGGAAGATGGTTGATATTACCAATCCTTATTTTTACGATGGATCTAGATTTTTATGGAAGCGTAATGCGATGCTTTTCTAATATCTACAATCAGAATAAAGAGTATACAAAGGTTCAAAGTACAAGGATACTGTCCAAGCTGTGCTACACCACTTGCAAACAACGAAATTGCAGAAGGATAGAGGATAGGCAGAGACTGCACTTACTGTAAAATTTCCACACTGCCTGAAAGCGAGAAGTATTCTTGTTCTGAGGATGGGTTTATTGATGTTGTAGCTGGTGTACTTCGTGATGAGAAAGGTCGCTATGCGATGATTCATCATACCAAGGAAAAATCTCTGGTTTTTCCCTGGAGGAAAGTTGAAAAAGGAGAAGACCTCACCACAGCACTCAAAGAGAACTCAAAGAAGAAATCTGAACAGAACTCACTACGAGCAAGTATCTCTGAGCAGTAAAAATCATTCACCTCTCAAAGCCTCGAAGAGTTCACCGATTTGAGGTGAGGTCAAACGATATTCCAACCCCTCCAAGAACCAGAAAAACACAAAGATATCCAATGGGTAACCGAAGAACTCTATGAAAACAGTGTTGGTTTTGCAATCAATATCAATGGAACAATCATCAATGATGAAAGGGAACTTCTGCATGATTTCATCGATTTTTATCTTTTTCAAAAAGTTCTCCAATCCACAAGAAAAAGGCCTTATTGAAGGAAAATTCAACTTCCTCGCATGGACAACAACCCCTTGGACACTCCCAAGCAATATGTTTTTGACTGTTGGGAAAATATCGACTATGTAACCGTCTATGATCAAAAATCACAAGAATACTATGTGCTCGCTGAGGCTTTACTCAAAAATACTATAAATCACCAGAAGACTATACTTTCATTTACAAGCAGAAAGGGAAAAGAACTATCTGACCTATCAGCCACTTTTTGATTACATCAAAAATCAAATATTGCAGATGAATATAAGAATCAGTTTTTCAAATTTTTAACCTGAGAATTTGTAAGTACTGAGGATGGAACAGGTATCGTACATACTGCTCTAAGCTTTGGAGAGGACGATTTTAACGCTGTTGCAAATCTTCTTGGAGGAGAAACCTCAAAAGAATGGCTCTTTATGCCTGTTGATGAATATGGATGCTTTACAAATGAAGCCCCAGATTATCAAGGGATGAAAGTCATGGAAAGCAATAAACCTATCACTGAGCATCTGAAAGCTAACCAAAAATCGTAAAAACTGAAAGTCTCGTTCACTCATATCCTCACTGCCGAAGGTGTAAGACTCCACTCATTTACAAAAGCAATGTCGAGGCCGATTCATCAAGGAAAAAGGATGAATACTCAAAACCGCTAGCCAAGCTGGAGAGATCAAATTTATCCCAGAAACCGTAAAAACAGATTCATAAATGGATTGCAACAAGCTCCAGATTGGAATGTTGCTAGAAATAGATATCGAGGTTCTCCACACTACCTATCTGGCAGAATGTAGAAAAACCCAGAAGATCGTTTTGTGATCAATACACTTGATGAGCTCTATCATCTCACGACTTCAGGATCAAAAATCTGACCAAAAATGTCTTTATCCGCCATGGAAGGACTGATTTCAATGAAGAAAAATTTGACTCACTAGGAGATGCAAGACTTAATGAACTCTGAGAACAGCAGGCTCAAAGGCCTAGTTAGTAAAGCTTGCTCCTCATATAGATCTGATGTTGTATTCATTTTATCTCCTCTTCCAAGAGTTTGGCAAACTATTAAGCCAACTTTGATCAGCTTTTTCTGAGCTGATGAGGTGACAAAGATGTGAAAAGCTCTATTTTGAACACCATGAGAGCCACAAAGACCGTTTTGAAAAGAGAGCAACCTTTGAGCATGTACATCATGGAGAAACTGAGGAAATCGTTGTAAAAACTCAATGATCAGCTTTTTATTGATTCTCAGTATTACAGACTTGATCAACTATACTGATCAAGGAGAAAAGATTTCTTGTGATATGTTTAATCGATTTGATGAGGAGTATTGGAACTGATGGAGAAAAACTTGAAGATTATAGAAAAAGAACTGAAAGTGCAATCCACTACTGGAATAGCAATCATCAGACAAAAACTCTGGTTTATATTTCTCATGATGATACTATCGCAATGCTAAGAAGAGCCTTCCGCAAGTTTGAATATGGACTCCATAGATTATAAACTTGGTAATGCTGAAGTCAGAGTTCACTACGAGATAGTGATAAACAGTGAGAGGTTGATCTTCACAAATACATATGTAGATACTTATCGAGTAATGAGAAGGTAAAACCTATAAAAAGAACACCAAGTATTAGATTGTTGGTTTGAATCTGGAGCAATGCCGTTTGGGCAGGATCACTACCTTGGAGAAGAGGAAGAAATATTAGTTATCAGCAGATTTTATCGCTGAAGGACTTGATCAGACGAGAGGTCGATTCCGTTCTCTTCATGTAGTTGGCCATGCGATCAAAGGAGAAAATGCCTACAAAAATGTGATCGTAAACGGACTCGTACTCGCAGAGGATGGTATGTCTAAAAAGTCTGAAAAACTATCCAGATCCAAAAGAGTTGCTTGAAATGGGGGAGCTGACACATTGAGGCTTTATACTTTGAGTAGCCCAGTTGTGAGGTCTGAACCTATGAGATTCTCTGAAAAAGGTGTTGAACAACTCTTTGAGGACTTTAATATCCCACTAGAAAATGTCTTTAAGTTCTTTGAGACTTATGCAAAAATCGATAATTGGAAGGCCAATAGTAAGGAACTCTATGTGATGAAATGAACTCTCATCTGATGAAAAACTCTCCAAGAAAAAATTTGATCAGAATTCAGCCTGATATCATTTATATCGAATCTCACCTCGGTGAGCAGAAGCAAAAACTCTCAGAGCTCGTATCAGCTTTTCTTACCAAGAAACCTGAAATCAAAATCTTAGACAAAAACCTAGAAAACTACCTTGAATTTGATATCTTCTTTAGAAGACCAAAGAACACTGATCATTGCCGATGAAAAAATCAAATCAAAGCACTTTGGTCACAAGTATCCTCTAAACAAATTACAGAAAAATATCCTGGAGGAGAGTTCTCAAGCTTCCAAACTATGCAATTTGCAATGAACTTGATAGATGGATTCTAGCAGAACTTCATCAAACGCTTGATAACCTTGACCAAGGACTGAGAAATTATAATCTTGACGGAGCTATCAAGTCGAGGAATCGATTTTATTGAAAAGCTGCAACCGATACCTTAGAAGAAGCAGAAGAAGATCTCCGGGGACATGATATGACAGCGGACAAACATTCAGCTTATTCAACACTTTTTGAGGTATTGACAACGTATCTTCAAATGAGTGGCACCATTTACTCCATTCATTACTGAGGACTTACGAAAAAGATTACAAGCATTCAGAGGGAGAAGAAAATCAAAAACTGAGTCAATTCATCTTTCATTCTGGCCATTCACAAATAAACTGTATATCGATCGCGACCTTATGGATGAGATTACAACGGTAAGAAAGGCCATTAAAGCTCGCACTCTTCATTAGATCAAAGAACAAGATCGCAGTTAAGCAACCACTTAAATCATTGAGTATTAGTATTGAATAAGTTTATAAAAAAGAGAAAAAGCCTGGATTTGATTTCAGGTTTTATTTTAAAAATTTATAAAAATGACCTGACTTGTTAAGCCAGGTCGGTTAATCCAGACTTTTAGTCTGGTAGGTGTGTCAAAGTAAGTTCTCCTTCGTCTCCATCCCAACAATTCTTGTCGTTGATATTAAATTCTAACAGCTCTTGTCTTTTGACTAGCATTTCAGATTTAAAATCCTCGCAAGAGAGATTGATATAAAGATAGTCAACATAACCTTGTTCAGAAGCAATATTAGAGTATCCTCTTACTGTTGCTCCAAACACCTTGATCAAAATCTCAAATTCAATCTTGACTATGGGAAGGAACGTGACGGAATCTTTCTCACTCTGCCGAGTTCAGATCTCACTCCTTCACCGTTTTGGAAATAGGAGATAATACCATGTGGAGTTGCAAATTTCAGAGATACAGATACTCCATCAGGATTTTTCGTAAATAACAACGCCATCCTTCTCTGTTGTTATTCCTCTTGCCTACTTGATCTACGTGCCATAATTTCAATATTTTAGTTGGCCTCTACTTTGAACGGAAAGTATTGTAGTGTATGATTTTTAAGATGAGACCGTCCTCTTCATCTCTAGAGTTATGAGTTACAAAGCTACTCTAGAAAGCTTCGGAAGGATGAATATTCATTGCTAAACACTTTACTTCATTTTTATATTCTTCTCATATTTTTATATTCTTCTCATATATATATTCTTCTCATATTTTTATATTCTTCTCATATTTTTATATTATACAGCATATATACATATTTAATATTAATTGTCAATATATTTTATCTGATCTTTTTATTCGTTTAGATCAGATTTCTCGTTTTATTTATAAGCAATACCTCACCTCAGGCTCAAGCTGGATTCTAGAACTTAACGAATACGCTCTCCTCACCTTTCTCGCATAGTCTAAGACTGCAGCTCAGCTCTCGCCTTCGTTTACCAAGATGAGTGCATGTTTTTCATACATTTTAACTCAGTTTTCTTCTTTTCCCTTCCATCAGCAGAGCTCTATGAGTTGTCCAGCTGAGAGTTTCATGGTCTCTTGCTCAGTCAAATGTGCCTTGAGCTCTGGAAACTGGCTAGAAAGTTCTTCCTCGCTCAGGAAGTCAGATTTCTGGATTCTTTCGATAGCTTCCAGCTGTTCAAATTGTATGATAATCAGGCAGTTTATTCCCTCTAATATCAGAGATAATCTGAGATATCTCACGCAATTTATCAAAAAGGAGAAAGCTGATCAAAATCAGATCTGATAAAAACTTTCTGAATATCAGCATATTCGGTAGCAAATTGATAATCATCATCGACTTTCTTGAGTTCAAAAATGATATGCGTGATAATAAACTGATCCTGAAGCTCATGCTTAAAAATACCTCACGATAGGCAAACTGACACTCCTCTTTCGTTAATTTTTGAATTGTTTTCGTCTCCAGATTTACACCGATAACCTCAGAAATACTACTACTCGCCTCCTGCCCATAGGCTCAAATATTTTGAAACCGCACTCGTGCCTACAGTCCCGGGGATATCAATCAAGTTCTCAACTCCACCAAGTCCCCTCTCAGCTGCCCAATATACAAAATTATTCCACGGTTCACCAGCTCAAACCTGAACTTTTAGACTTGTTTCATCTTCAGAAAGGATCTTAAATCAAGGGATCTCCATCTTTACAACAATCCCGTCAAATGCCTCAGCACAGCGTATTTGCACCTCATCAAAGTATCCAATGTTTACACTCATCCCAAAGCGGAGTCTCAATAAGATTCAAAAAGCTGATAGGTCGTAGTAATTGGCATAAAATAACGAGAAATACAGTTCGTCTTTAGTGTTGTAAAGGGTTTTAGGTTGATATTTTTCTTGCATCTAGATAGGAAAAAGAAAATAAAAATCAGATTCTTATTTTTATATTATTTGAGAAATTACAGAACAAGTCTATAATCTACTATAGGTTTTATTAGTATAGTTCTTCAGAATATCTAAAGCTCTATGCACATCCTGAGCTTTTTGCAGCAGGCGTTCACTCCAAAAGGATATTCCCATCAGGTTTTTCGCTTCTCCTTCCCTAAATTATGATACGGCAAGATCTCAAGTCTTTGCATACTTTTTAGGAGTTTGGACATATTTCCCATATTGATGAAGATCTTCCTCATCATCAGTCAATCAAGGCACCAATACATATCTGAGCCAATAAGGTTTTGAATCTTCTCAAGATACTCAAGTGTTGCTAAAGTATTAGTATTTTTCCTGTCAAACAAGCAAAAGATGTTTTTGGATTAATCTGCTTAAGATCTGGGAGAATCAAATCAGAAAAGCGCAATAACTTCTAACGCTTCAGGCGTTCTTACAAAACCATTCGTATCAATACAAATATGGTATCCTTTAGCTTTTTAATCTTTTTACAATTGGTAAAAGGGCCGCAGCTTGCAAAAAGTGGCTCTCCTCCGGAGAACGTAATCCCTCCACCATTTGCAAAATAAGGACGATTTCTCTCAGCTAAATCAAGTTTGTTCCTCGTCCATTCGCTTCGCTTCTTCATTTTTCCAGCGGATCGTATCTGGATTATGGCAATACAAACACTTAAACATACAGCCTTGCAAAAGATCGCCACTCTAATCCCAGGTCAATCCTGTGTTGCAAAAGTTTCCAGTATTTACACGGAGCATCTTTGCAATAAAAATAAAAATCTGATTTTTCTCCCTTTTTCTTTATACTGTATAGATAGAAAAAGGGAATATTTATCTATCTCCGCACTTCCTGAAAAGGCGGAGACCAAGACATTTTTCTATTAGATAACCTCAATCTGATATCCACTGAGCTGAGAAAGCAAGTTTGATATTACTAGCTCCTTTTCCGATAGCAAGCGGTTTTTGAGATTCATCAATCTTTACAACAACCTTTCCATTGAAGCTTAAACTGAACATCCTCAACCTGAGCTGGTTTTAGAAGTCCGATGATGAGCTGAGTTGGATCTTCAGTGTTTTTGAACGAAATCAACCTTTTTCTCCATCAAGAAGTGAAAAGGACAGTATTGATACGGTCTCCCTTATGTCCAACCATCACTCCAGCTGCATCTACTCAATCCTGATTACTTGAAACAGAATTTTGAGTCTTTTTCCCAGCAATTCTAGCGATATTATCAATCTGTGCAGCTCCAGACTCAAATTCAGGGACAATCTTTTTGAGGATTGCCTCTACATAATCAGGACTTGATTGTGTGATATCAAAGGACAATACCTCCAGTATCTCTGCTAATCTTCTTAAGATGAGACAAAGACTTCCTCTCCAATTTCATATACTCTATTTGGAATCTGACTCTCAGGTGGCAAAACAACAGTTGTCCCATCAATATCAAGAATAATACTATCTGAATGCACTCTCAATACCTTTGCCTTCAAAAAGTTCTTCTTCTTTGTCCTGAAACTTCTCGTAGAATCTCTCTCTTTCAATATTTTTGATACCTTGCTTGATTGTCTGAGCCGCAGCCTGAGCCGCAATTCTTGAAAGTTCAAGCTTTGCAGGGTAATATTAATCAAAAAGCTGTTCTCAAACTGAGATATCTTTTTCTCTCTTCTTTTTGCCTCAGCAAGCAAAAATCTGAGTATCTTCATTTTCAATCTCTTTCTACCACTTCAAGTGCCTTATAGATACTGATCGTACCATCATTTTCAATATTTACCAGCACCTCAGCCTTTCTATATTCAGGGAAATCCTTTTGAAACCTGACTTAATTCAGTTTCTAATCACTTCTAGGACTTGATACGGATCAAGTTTATATTCTTCTACAAAGCTGCATCATCGCAGCTCTGGATACTTTTTCCATCGAGTTTCATGCTCGTATTTTTATTAGTAAGATAAAAAGTTCTCTTCAGGATTGACTATAGTTATTCTGATTGTTTTTGCAAGAAGAAAGTGATTTCTAATTGTCTAGATTTTATTAGTAAGCCAAGTAAAAAGAGGTTCGTTTATTGAGGAAATATATATTGGTTTTTATAATCGTAGACTTTATAGTACATAAGAAAGGAAGATAAAAATTAGAAATGATTGTAAAAGGAAAGCAATATTCAAATAAAAGGAGGGGAAAGAGAATTTAAAGCTGACTCTGCTTGACTTAAAACAATATATTCAGCTTTAGTTTACTTTTTATAGAACATACTGCAAACTTTTTCTCAAAGAATGTGAATTGAACCACAACCTTTTTACAGAAAGATAGTGCTAAGTGAAAAACTTAAAAATAAAATTTGGAATATTTTATGTGAATATATTTTTAGGAAGATAAACTTGGAATACTTTCTAGTTACTTTTTATCTAAATATGCTTATTATTTCTGACTTAATAAAGACACATTGTCGGATTATCTAGGTTGATTTAAAAAGGCAGTTATATGAAGAGGTTAGGAAAAGGACGATATTCAGTATATGATCACATAGAATTTTTATACGATTAATGAGGACGAGCGACTTTGTAAAAAGCACTCAATCAAGCACTAACAGAAGAAAATAGCGCGTATCGCATATCTCAAGATGGTTTGGTTCTTCCAATAAGCAATGAAGAAGAGTTAGAAGCTGTGAATGAAGCAAAATAAAAACCCTTATTCTCCTGTAAATGAACATATTCAAAAAGCGATTTCACTCTTTAGAACCTTCTGATTATGCAAACTCTATCAAAGAATCTATCTTAGCAGTTGAAGCACTTTGTCAAATTATTATAGAGGATGAAAGTGCAACTTTAGGAAAAAGCAATAAAAAGCTCAAAGAAAAAGGAGTAATAATTTCTCCAGCACTTGAAGAAGCTTTTAATAAACTTTACGAGCTATACAAGTAATGCATGAGGTATTAGACATGCTCTTTCAGAAGGGGATACACCACCTACTTTTGATGATGCTAAATATATGCTCGTGAGCTGTTCTGCTTTTTGTAAATTATCTCATTAGTAAAATGATTTAGTTTTTATTTCTTATTTAAACAAAATGCCACAAATAAATCTTTCTTTTTGATACGCAATTTCTTTTTCCTTATAATTTTGTCAATTGGATATATTACTGTTGAAATCATTTTTAGGGAAAAGCTATCGATTTAGGGACCGTATAGATATATCTAAAAATCCATTATTTGACAGAATCATGCATTATATTATTCGAGGTTTTTAATAAATGGGATCATCCTTTTCCTCTTCCCATATATTCCTTGTATAGAAGCTATAATATCAAAAATTTATTTCCTGAGGACTTGAAATTGGCCAAAAAGCTGAATCCAGATAATTACACTGGAAATTAGTATCACCATAAGTTCTTTCCTATATTTTTCATTTTCATTCTTTTGGTTACTATTGAATATGTTATTATAACTGCGATGACTCTTGTTCTGCTTCTGGAGCGATAAATAATCGGGACACAATTAAAAGTATCCGAAACTGTTTTATACAATGTATAAAAAGAGAAGAAAAGGATCAATAAAAGAAAATGCTGACTCAAAAAAGTCAGCTTTTTGATATTTTCAAGCATCTTGATGATTACGCTAGCTATTCTCTTAGTTTTTGGGTTTTAGTATTTGCTTAGTTAGAGTATAGGGAGCAGGGGAAAATTTACAAAGGAGAAGTTGAGGGAATTAGGGAAGTTTGAAGCGATTAATCTATGGATGTACAGTTTCATTTTCTCCATAAAAAGAATGCCAAATCTCTTTTGTTATCTTCCTCTTTAATAAATTACCAATATCATCATTAGTAGATTTCCAAAAATATTTCTTCTCACAGTTCATTTAATTCAATACATAATTGATCTTCTTCAGGTCAAAGAATATTTTCTCACTCCTTCTTCATTTTTAAAATATTGTTCATGATTTTTAAATATGCTTTCACTTTGAAGAATAACTTCCTTTATAACTTTCTCAACTTCTGTATTTCTATCATATTTTTGTAACAATAAACCCTAAAGAGACCAGACTTATAATAATTCTTGGTTGTTCATATCCGTATGCATCCTTACACTTTTCAAAAATGTTGTTTTATTAAAGCTTATATAAATTTTCATAATTTCATCTAAACAATCTCTTTTATTATCACAAGCAGCATCTATTTCATCTAATAAAATATACATTACCTTTTTCAAAATTAATTGAGGCACTATTATCTCACAGTATCCACTTTTTCAAAAATACCAACTCAGTATATAAAATTGTAATAGATAAAACTCTTGTAAATTATGAGAATCAAAAAGATAGAGGATCTTCAGGTTATTTTTCGATTGACTGAATAATGGTAATCCAATTTTATTATCATTCAGTCCAATTTTTCCTCGTAAAATTTAATAAAACTTGCTCCATCTCTTTAAGAACTTAAGGAATTTTTCTTTTAGCTCAGGCGTTTTAAATGAAGTATTAGCAATCTCTATTTTTCGTTCTTCAAAAGAAATAAAGTATTAGATTAGAAGAAAGACTTAAGTCATTCGATGCGAGAACTAAAGATAAAACACTCTAATTGGTCAAATAAATCATCCAGAAAATATCATCATTTTCATACCTATTTCGAGAGATTCCTATCCAAATAAAAATAGATTTTTGTAATTTCGTTCAAAAACACTTCTTTATTTAAGCAAGAAAAAGTAATTGATCTAAGATTTTAATTATATTTTTATATAATAGATGTTCATTTTGTTTTTGTAACAAAAATTAGATATTTCTGAGGTTGATTGAATAGATTTTTGGTATGAGATCATAATCTTTTAAAGCAATTATTTTATTAATAAAATTTGAATAATATGTCATTGCTAAATCTAATAAGGGATTATAGTCATCTAGATGAATTTCTGTCATCTCTATGTATTCTATCTTTGAAGTATAAAATAATGATATTTTCGATATATTTTTAAATAAATATAATAGATTTTCTTTTCTCTGTTCTAAAATGAGTCTATCTGAAATAGATTGTAGATATTCAAATATTGTTGTAGAAAAATTCTGATCATCAACTGTTGTGAGTGCCAAAAATACCAATAGGTTCTTTAATAAAAAGCTATTTCTTAATTCTAAATGTTTTAAATAAATTTCAACAATATGATTTAAAACTACATTAAAAAGAAGTTATTTCATTTTAGAGAGAAGCCTCAGTCCTATTTCATATAAATATTTCCACATTACTTAATACCTCACTATTCCGTTTTGGACTATTCTTATATTGAACCTCTAGAAGCTTCTTTTGTTGTTCTGAGTTGTACTGAAAAATACGGTTTTGAGCATTAGATGTTTTTCTAAATTTTTATGAATAATTGATAGTTGTTTCATCGCATCATCTTTAATTATTTTTAATGTTGTTTCTGGATTCATTCTCATTCTCATATCTTTATACAAAATGTATATAAGTCAAAAAGAATGTAATAAAATAAAAACTTAATACCAATAATGGCAATATGCTGTTTAAAAATAATGTAGAGTTTTGATTCTCAAAAGACTCGAAAGAATGCGTTAAAAATATCCTCTTTCTCATTTAAGTCACTATAAGGAGAACATATTGGAAGAAAAAGATATTATAAGATATAATACCAACAATAAAAAGAACACTTTTTCTTTAGGATTATTTAAAAATTTATTTAAATATTGTGGAAAATAATTCTGAGGTGTTTTGCAAAAGGCAAAAGTAGAAAAAGAAAAATAATAGTAATAGCAGCACCAATAATACCTGCCAAAGTAAAAAGCTTAATGTATAAAAATGATCTTGAGAAATAAAAAGATATTTTGAGAAGATAAAATATAAAATTCTAAACAACAAATGGCTAGAATAATAATAAATAGTCATTGATGAGAATCTAAAAAGTTTAATATTTCGCTTTTAAGAAGATTCCATTTTCCCTTTTAATCGTTGTCATACCGGATGAGAGGAATAGTTGAATCTTTTTGCTTTTAGTCAATTTTTAACTTCTTCCATAATACACAAGATTAAATAATAAAAATCAGGGATTTTAAATCAATCCCCTGCTTCCTTGCAATCGTCCTCGCAGACTCCGTCAAATACTTCTTTCTAATTCTAATCGCCTTTGGCGTGATCTCAACAAGTTCATCTAATCCGATATATCCCATCGCCTGTTCTAGAGAGAGATGCACGATGGGATCAATTCTCATCGCCTCATCATTTCCAGAGTTGCGGACATTGTTCATTTGTTTGTTGATGGTGAGGTTTCACAGTCATATCTCCCCTTTTCAAATGCTCTCCCTACGATCATTCCTTCATAGATTGGCTGAGCTGGGTCTACGAGATTGGTCCTCTCTCCTGAGTTTGAAGATTCCATACATCATCGCTTGTCCGGTGGCAGACGAAATCATAGATCAGACTTGTCTTTTTACAATTTCTCATTTAAACAGGTTCATAGTGAGAAAAAGCTGAATACATAATTCATTTCCCCCTTCGTCGCGAGGATAAAACTCTCCCACGGAATCCCAAGAAGACCTCTGGTTGGGATGATAAATTCCATCGTAGTAAGTCCGTTTTCTGAACTCATATTTTGCATGAGTCCTTTCACGAGGTGCGAGCATATCAATCACCGTTCCAGAGAGTCCATCTTCCACGCTAACGACAAGATTCTCCATTGGTTCAAGTTTTTGTCCGTTTTCTTCTTTGTAAATCACCTGAGGTGCTCAGACTTGCAGCTCCCATCCTTCTCTCCTGATCGCTTCAATCAACACTCCAAGGTGCAACTCTCCTCTTCCTGAGACGATAAATTTTCCTTCTACCATTTCAACTTTCAAACCGACATTAGTTTCAGCTTCTTTTTCTAGTCTTTCTGCCATATTTCTGGTCGTCATATATTTCCCATCTTTCCCAGCAAACGGGACTATCATTCACCAAAAACTCCATACTCAAGGTCGGCTCATCAATCGCAATCGTGGGTAATCGCCTCAAACTCCCCTCACTCCAATCGGTCTCTCCCACGAAAATATTTGGGATTCCACTGATAGTCACGATATCTCAGCATTCTGCCTGAGGGAATCTCAATCCTCTGGAGTCCGAGCGTTCTAAAAATATGAGCAATCTTTCCGGTTCTTTTTACTCCATCATTTCAGATGATTGTTACCTGGCTTCCAGCGTTCAAAGTTCCTTGATATACACGACCCAACTCCGAGTCTTCCCAAATAATCATCATATCCGAGGTTTGCAACCTGCATACAAAAAGGAAGATCAGATTTTTCAGCTGCTGGAGCCACGTTTTCCAAGATCGCATCAAAAAGCGGAGTCAAATCCTTCGCTTCATCAGTCAAATTTTTCATCGCATACCCATTTTTGCACTCGCATAAATAATCGGAAAATCCGCCTGCTCATCGCTCGCTCCAAGCAAAATAAATAGATCAAAAGCTGATCAATCACTCGGTCGAGGCTCTCGCAGCTGGTTTATCAATTTTTATTAAGCACAACCATCGGTTTTGAGTCAGAGTTCTAGACTCTTTTTAAGCACAAATTTGGTCTGTGGCATCGGCCCTTCATACGCATCTACCACGAGGGATCACAGAATCTACCATTCTCAACACTCTTTCTACCTCGCTTCCAAAGTCCGCATGTCCTGGGGTATCTACGATATTGATCCTCTCACCTTGGTATTCAATCGCGGTATTTTAGCATAAAATGGTGATTCCTCTCTCCTTTCCTGATCGTTATTGTCCATAATGAGGTCTTGCTCTTCCATGAGGGTTCAAGACTGCCTCAAGAGCTGATCTACGAGTGAAGTCTTTCCATGAGTCTACATGGGCGATAATTGCGATATTTCTAATTGCCATTTGCTTTTTGGTATAAAAATAAAAACCAGAATCAGATTTCTTGGTTTTTCTCTAAAATCAAGCATTCTGAAATTGGTTTGAGTATAGCGAATTGAGGACTTTTTCAATAAATAGAGGACCATCAGTATGCTGATAGTCCTCAATAACTTTTTACTTTCTTACAGCTTTGAGAAGAAATCTCTAGCTCAGCTATCTCTAGAAGATGGAAGCTTCATCTTCAGGATCTAACGAAGACAGCTCAGAAATAAGAGCTTCCTCAAATTTAGAGATCGGCATCTCAACCTATAAATTTTTTGCCACTTTAAACAACGAATACTCAGATCAGTATTCTATAGGGACCTCCTTCGTTTTAATCATAGTTTTGATAGATCCTAAAAGGAATTTGTTTTGCCTGCTTAATTGTCCTCTTAGTTAGATAGAATGAGATAAAAACACAAATAGCTACAATAAGATACATAATTTGTACTGATTTTTGAGCTCATTAAAGTACTCTTTTGGAGAGTCATTTCCTCCCAAATCTTCACCAAAGAGACTAAGGGCAATATAAAATTTTAGGATCAACAGGAGACACAGATAACCAACATAAGAATATCAACCTTCTTTGATCTCTTAACCAGTTTTTATAGTTCCTTGCTCTGAATAGTACTTGCTCTAAAAATGCAAGATTTTGTTAATTTTGTTTCCATGTTTTTACTAATAATGATTGCTTTTTATTTACAAGGAATAATATACTCTTTTTAATAAAATGTCAATATACTTTTACCAGTCATTCTAAAGAGAAGATACGAGATATTTAAAGCAATAATAAATTCTAATCACTACACAACATCCCAACGATCATTTATTGTCAAAAATTCTTGATTTTTAACTCTTAAATCATACAACATTAAAATCTGACTTTTATTCTCTTTCCTCATATTTTCATGAATCTTTTCTCGAATCCAGCTCAAAAACCACTTCCTCTCGCTCTCAAATACCGCCCCAAGCAATTAAACAGAGTGACAAGCACATTTGATCTGATGAGTACTCTAAAAGCCTTTATACAAAAAGGAAGTTTCATCAATGCAATTTTTCGAGGGAATCCTATGAACTGGGAAAACAACTCTCGCTGAGCTCATTGCTAAGCTTCTCAAGCATGAATATGTCTATCTGAATGCAACTCAGGCTCTACAACTGATATCAAAATATCTCTCAAACCGCACAAAAGGCAGAGACGTTGAAGGCATTCAGACTTTAGTCTTTTGGATGAAATCCATAGATTCAATAAACTCCAGCAAGACGCACTTTTTGGAAGATTTAGAGCTGGGACATTTCATCCTTATTTGAGCCACCACTGAAAATCCCTATTATAACCTCAATAACGCACTTCTCTCAAGATGTTTATGCTTTGAGTTCAAAAACTAAGTGAAACCGAGCTTTTCAATATTCTAAAGGCCATAGATCAAAAAGAACAATTCTGATTTTCAGATGAAATTTTGACCTTTCTTTCAGAAAGTACCGAGTGAGACGCAAGATCTGCAGATCAATCTCCTAGAACTTATCAGCAAAAGTTGATCAAAATCTCAGCCTTGAAGAGATAAAAATCTGATTCAACTAATAAATCCTCACCACAAAACCGAAGATAAATACAACATCATTTCTGCTATGATCAAAAGTATCAGAGGGAGCGATCCAGACGCAGCGGTATATCGGCTCGCAAAGATGCTTGCAGGATGAGTAAAGATCCAGAATATATCGCTAGAAGGCTGACTATTCTCGCTGCTGAGGACATTTGACTTGCCAATCCCAAGCGCTCCCAATCGCAACTGCCGCTCTTCATATGCTGCAAAAGAGCTTTGAATGCCAGAGATCCGTATACCACTCGCTGAAGTTGCTGTTATCTTGCCCCTCCCCAAAAAGCAATTCCGCCTACAATGCAATAAACACCGCGCTTGACCTTGTCAATAAACAAGATATTCAAGAAGTCCCCTTCCATCTAACAAAACTCTGAGCTCATCAATATAAATATCCCCCAATTTCAAAACCACTACACCGACCAACAATATCTCCAAAACCGCTTGAATTGTATATTCCTCTGAGAAAACAAATTTGAAACAGCAGCTCAGGAACGGCTAAAATCAATCAAAAATAATTCACTATTTTCTTTTTATTCATAATTGCGCATAGCTTTTAAACTCGTCATTACGAACGAAGACAAAAAGTTTCTCGCTCCCGCTGGGGGAACTGCCGAGCACAGCGAGACTGAGGGGCTTTTCAGTATTCAACTTGTCATTGCGAGCGATAGCGAAAGCAATGTCCGAAAGCGGTTGCTTCGCAATCTCGGACGATATGAATTCCTTTCTTAATTTCTATCTGAATCGCCACGGCTTCATCTCGCGATGACAGGCTATCGCTCGTACAATATCAATTCTCCCCTGATAGGGAGATGTCCGAAGGACAGAGGGGTTAGGTATAAATCCTCTCAGTCTCATTATTGCTTGTGAAGTCAACCAGTGGGAGAAAATCCCAATTATCAAGAGTGGTAATATCATATCAACGTTAAATCAATTTTCCTTGATTTTCTGAGCAGATTATGATAGTTAAACAGAGAGAGATCTGATTTCAACCTGTTACTACTATAATAAGCCATGAACCAAACTTACTTTTATGGAAAAAGCAGTCGAACTTTCTTTTAGAAAATATGAGAGCTGGAAAGTGAGGTCCTTTCGAGCAATTATCGGTAAAAGATGGGAAAATTGTAGCGGAACCTCGGAGCCAATCATGTAACGTCAGAAAACGATCCGACCGCACACGCTGAAGTTGTTGCGATCAGAGATGCCTGCAAAAATCTCGGTACCTTCCAACTTGATGGTTGTGAGATTTATACAAGTTGTGAACCTTGTCCAATGTGTCTTGGGACATTTCTACCGAGCAAGACCAAAGGCAATCTACGCAAATACCAGAAAAGATGCGGCAGACATCGGTTTTTGATGATGATTTTCCTCTACGAAGAACTTAAAAAGAAGTTGAGGAAAAAGAACCTCCCTATTCATCAACTCGGTAGAGAAAGAAATGCAATTAAAGTCTTTTGAAAGAATGGACAAAAAATCTGACAAAATCGAATATTAATCTTTAACATAACAAATGAAACCATTTTCACGTTTTATTATCAGTCATTTTGAGGGATGGAAAAACTCATTAGAGGCCAAGTTTCATTACACTTTTTGATGATCAAGAGCACTTTTCTGAAAACCATAAAGTCTCCACTTAAAAATGCTTTTCTGATTTTTCCACTCATAAAACCAAGATTCAGCTGCGATTCACATGCGCTTTTAAGCCATTTACATATTGCGCTAGGAGTCAGTTATTATAAGCTCTATCCAACACATTGACGATCATAGTTGAGACAATCCCTCTGAGTGATGCAATGAAGGGACTTTTTGGCATAATTTTTATATCAAAGACTCGGAGAATTTTTATAGAAATCAGATCAATCCAAACGGACTAGCCCAGTTCTTGTGTACAGAAAATAGTCAGGGAAAAACAAGTTCAGCACTCGAGTATTCAGCAGAAAAGTACTTATTCTCTTTGGGATGAGGAAAAAGACTCGCTCGTCTCAGTCGAACTCACAAAACAAAAATTGAGTTTTTGACCTCTTTTTCTTTTGGTAAAGAGTATCCCCTCCATCAGATCGCTCAGCACTCACCTGAGCAAAGAGACTTATCATCCAGAGGACACGCGATCTCCCTCAAATCAAAAACTCCTTGCTGAAGGCTATTACACCAACGCCATCTGCTAATCACGGGATAATCTGCTTTGTAACGGCAGTCGTGTCTTATCTTTATGGTTGCAAATCAGTCGATTACCTCACTAGAAAAGTGCAGATGAAATACTGACTACCACGGACTCAATATCAACCACAACGAAGCAAATCTTTCAGAATTTGAGGAGAGTTTTAAAGACTACGCCCAAACCTATCTTTTATTTCGAGTGTAAAAAGTCTAATCCGTAACCGATATGAAATCAAAGTAGTACAAGAATTCACAAATACCCTCAGTATTTTCACGCCTTTTCTAGTTGTAATAGGAACTTTCATATCACTACCTGCACAAAACTTACATGAGATCAGCCGATGCTGAGTGTCCGAAATGTGCCTTTGTCTATACTATGCTGAGAGCTTTTATTGAAAAGTCAGAAGTGAACAGCATTTTTGAGTAAGATCTTTTTGAAAAGTTGACCTCATCCTGCTTTTCAAAGAATTACTTTTGAATTGAGGGATAAAACCCTCGAAAGTGTGGGGACAAATGAAGAAATGACACTAGCTTTCTGATAATATCAAAAAGAAGAAAAATCTCGACTCTCCAATCATGAAACTCTTTGAAGAAAAAGTAAAATCAATAATGATTGAGTTAGATGATCTTTTAGAAAAAGAAAGCTTTTGTGAAAATAGATCAAAAATTGACAAATATAAAACAAAAACTATAATAGAGGGAGAAGATTCTCTTTTTAATTTTAGATGTGAAATGGAGCTGAAAGGTTTTCAAAAATTGAATGAAACAAATCCAATCTACAACAATCTAATGACTCTAAATTGAGTACAAAAGGCACAAGAAAACCTAGTTGCTGAAGTTGTAGATAGAATAAGAAATGAGCTCATCGAGTGAAAGAAAGAAAAAGCACTGGAAATGCAGCAGAAATCATCCTCACAAATACTAAAACAAGAAGCCTCACTAGCAGAGGAATGAATTTTTAATATCTTCATCTCAAAACCACAACTGATGAAGAAATAAGAATTCTAGTGAATAGATATACTAAAATGATTCTCACAATCAAAAAGTATTGTAGATTTTTCAGAAAAAATGTATGAAAATGTCCAGATTCAACTGCTTCAAAAATTTGATGAAGAAAATCTTTATCTCAGGAATTTCGAAGCGAGATCATACAGAGAGTTAATGATAAACTATTGAAATATGATTAATAATTCATTTTCTTCATCGTATCAAAGGAAAAATTTTTCGACAGTAAAAGAGAAGCGTTTATAAGCTATCCCTATTTGAGTGAAAAAGCCAGACTCGTGAATTATTTGAATCCAACACCAAACATCGAAAGGGTTCTCACTTGCTTTACTAGAAGCCCTAAAAGATCTAAACGAAAATGCTAAGAGTTTTCCCAGAGTTTTTCTTTCAAATGATAAAAGAATTACATGAGAAATATGTAAGAAAAGTTAACTCTTCGACTCAGAAAACAAAATTTTCTAAAACTGAAAACACCGAACTTCCCTAGCAGGATTCAACTTATCAGCAATCATTGATGAATCAATCGAAAAACCAAGAAGATAAAGCTCTTCAAGATGAGATCCAGTCAGAAATTAGTGGATTTAACTTAACTCCACAAGAAAGAGCAGCTTCAAAGCCGTCTCTTTAGACTCATAAAAACCGCTAAAGACACAAGCGACTATCTCTCAGAAGAAAATACAATCATCAAAAGCTCAAGACGAATGAGATTCCTTGATCTAATTGATCAACTTGGAATTGAAATTATCACAGAAGAAAAATACATCTAATAACGAAAAGCAACCACAAAAATCAGAAAACTACAAACACTCACAGAAAACTAAAGAAGAAAACCGCTCACCCACAAAAAGAACTAGAAAGCTGATTTCCAAACCTAGAAACTCCTGAAGAAATCACAGACCATATCCTAGAGGCAGCTAGAAAAATGTGACTATACCTACTAATAAAGAAAAATTTAGAAAAAGAAGTCCTAGAATCTTTCAAAACAAAAACTTCATAAAGACCCTGCTTTATGAGCTGCTATTGATTTCAATCTCCAGAAAGCAATCTCAAAGCATTTTCTACAATCAAAAATCTGATGAAGTGCTAGAATCTTCTCATAAAACAAAACGGAGAATTTACTGTTGAGAAGTTTTTGCAAAAATCATAATGAATATGAGACTTATTTTTCCTTCCTCAGAAAAAGTTTTTGACTAATATATTTTATATTTCTAAAAATCAGATTAAAGTCTGATTTTTCTCTTGCTTTTCTTTAAATTCAGCATATTTGTGCCGATGATTTTGTTTGTCAAAGAAAACTATGGAAATCAAGAAGATCTCGCTTGAAACCACCACTAGCTGAACTATTTCTCATAGACCACAGAGCTTTGCAGAGTTTATCTGACAAACCCGATTAAATCAGTACTTCAAACTGCGATTGAAAGCGCGAAGCTCAGAGAGGCACCACTTGGTCATATTCTATTTTCTGGTTCTAGTGGATTCCGGGAAAACCACACTCGCAACAATCATCTCACAACAGATGAACACTAATATTAAAAGTAGTAACTGGTTATGCCCTCACAAAACCAAGCTGAGCTTTTAAGCTCTCTAAATAGCTTAGAAAGCTGAGACATCCTCTTTATTGACGAAATTCACCGTATCAAACCAACACTAGAAGAAGTCCTCACATCGCAATGGAAGACTTTGTCATTGATATGCACATGCCAGAATGATGAAGCAATAGGCTGCCTATCAATCCATTCACACTTGTCTGTTAGCAACAACAAAACCTGAATCACCTCTTCTCAACCAATGAAAAACAGATTTATCTATCATTTCCATTTTATGGACTAAGATTTAGAGGAAAAAGACAATCCTCGACCGCTATCTACAGCATTATCAAGTCAATTATGAACCAGATTTGATTAGGAAAAATTTGTACAAAAAGTAGCATCAGTACCGAGAGAAATTCACAACCTTGTCATAAAAATCAGAGATCTTCTCATTAGTAGGCAACTCCCAATTCTTAACCAGTAAAGATCGAGAAGAATTTCAAAACATAGCCAAATTGATGACTGAGGAATGATGCCAATCCATCAAAAGTATCTTGATATTCTTGCAGATTTTGATCGTCCAGTCGGAGTGAAAGACGCTCGCAATCCAGCTTGGAGTAAGTGAGAAAAACCTTGAAGAAGATATCGAACCACTTTTACTCAAGCTCGGCATTGAGAAAACGACAAAATGAAGAAGTCTGATTTAATCCACTTTTGAGATTTTATAAAAAGGAGCTAAAAGCTCCTACTTTCATATCTTTAGACACAAAAACGCTACTCTAAAGAAATTATCAGTACGCATAGTGGATCGAGTATACACTGTTTTCGTTTTGCTATTCACTGCAAAACCCGACTCCGATATATTTAAAAATGTGCATTAAATTGCCCTTATAATGCACGCCTCAGGTCATTCTTGACAAAGGCATCAAAACTCTTCTTAGTTGAGTCAATCATTGCACTTGTACAATCCACCCTGAACAAGAATATCCTCTATATCCCATAGATTCAGTAAAAGAAGATTTCCCCACCTCAAAGACTGGCAATTTTCATCTCCCAGTCAGCAAATCGCTGCTGAACAGAAGAATAATTGTAGTATCAGTCAAGTCTCTTGTGCGCATATCGGGTTTCCTCAGCCTCGTGACCACTCAGTGGCACTCCTCCTCTAGCTCACTGCGATATGCCAGTGGTCTCTAATCCCTCAGCTCTGGGCGACGTGTACCATCAGAGCCAAAGCATCTCTAAGTTGCTGAGCGTCAGCTCACTCAATTCTTGATACTCTCGAGGTCGTTGGAGGCACAGGAAGCTCTGCTGAGTTTGAGCCGTCTACCAAGTCCAGTCCACTCAAGAATTTCAGTATTCAAAGTTTTAATTCAGATTTTCTCTTTTCATTGTTGAATCATTCATCAATGACCTCACGTTCAACAAGCTTGTCTGCAGCCGTCTTCTTCTTATGAGTTCGCTATAAATCAAACAATAAATTGCTCGGTCTGAACGAAATAAGCAGAAAATGAAACCGAGACAAAACCAAGATCATAAAGATCAAAATCAGATTCTTTGTTATATTCGCCTGGCACCACATAAATAAAATTATTTGAAGAACGGCAGAGATACCCCTCGCCATACTATCCAAATCTTTGAAGATAATCACAATCATCGACATCAAAAGCCGAAAAGACTACATTTATTCGTCCTCAACTTTTGAGAAATTACTCCTGTTTAATTCTAAAGATCGCTTGAATCAGAGTGCGTAATCTTCCCCATCAAGTGCTGGGATGTGGAACATTGAAGAACGCCAAAGGCTGGTGAAAACCTCTGCGCACCAAATCAAGGAAAATCAATATTCAGAACTGAAAAGATTCTCTCTCAAAATTGATCAACTCCAACAGGTCCTGTTAATTGGTTTGATGCTTCCTTGCTTGAATTTGCATTGAAAGAAAGGCTTCTATTGATCGAGCCGACATCGTCATATTCCACTCTCATAATTTGTAAGCGCTGCAAACGCAGCGCAAGCGGATAACGCAGGTACCTCGATATTTCCAATAATTTTTTGGAACGCAATTCCCCGAAACAACTCTCGCACAATCAAGGTTGATCGGCTCTCTACTCCATTTTCAAAGGTGATCTGATTTCTACTTTGTCCCAGCATATTTCTGAAGGTTGAAACCAAGTATAGGTTGAAACTTCGACCATTAATAATATGGGTAATCACGCTTTCTGAACTAATTCCTGCAAAGCAGCACTTCCAGATAATTACTTCTTGAACAACAACAGGACCATGTAGCCTCACCAGACAAAGTCCCTCCTTCTCCAAAATGAAATACTTGGTGTCAAATAACTCTCTGGATGCACACCATGAACTGTTTCGGGAAGAATAAAATCGACAGCGCCAGCCATAAATATTCAGTAAGATTACAAACGATCAAAAGGTTCAATCGCAACTCCAGCCAAAATAATAATCACCTTCTTCCAGAGATTAGCCTTTTAGCTGTCCTTATCCTTACTCTCTATAGTTTGTTCAGTATCATCTCATTTAAGCGATACGAATCCTCCAGTGAGATCAGTTAAGTGTATATTCAGTCAGACTTGTCTTTCCAAAGGTGCCAAATCTTTGGAGGAGATCCCAATTCCAGAATTCTTTACCTTTACTCCGATTTTTTGCTGCGAAATGCCCAAATTCATGCAACACTACAAGCAACATAAAAACCAAATTTACAATACTATTCCGTCATTTCAAATAAAAATCTAAAATTACCTTCAAAGTGTAGAAATAAAATGAAACACAAGAGAAAATAAAACTCCAATCCTATACCTTGATTTTTACACTAAAATTAATACTTTGGAAACAGAATATTTTATTTTTATAAAATGGATAATGCAAGTTTGTTTCCAGTTTTATGAAATACAAAAAGCGATAAAGAACACAATCATTTCAAAAGAAATTTGATAACCTAGATCACGATTCGTAAATTTTATTATCAAAAGGAAAGCAGAAAAAAAAAAATTATTAACTGGGTAAATTGAATGTTTAATACTGGCACGAGAATATCTAGATAGTAATTTCTTAGACGAGCGAAAAGAAAATGAAATTTATTTCAAGATTATGGGAACTATATAATTTCTTTTAAAACAATGATATAATTTATATCGACCAAAGAAAAATATTTTAGCCCTAACTAAAAGTAGAATTTAATTGAAAGTTATACAGAATAAGATATGTTGGGATCAAGTAAATAGTGGAAAAATAAATTAGAAGAAATTTCTGAATGAATATCTTGAGGAGATATTGATATGATAGATACTCCAAGAAAATTGAGATTAACAACAGTAATACTTGATAAACATACTATATCTTTGCAAGTAATAGAATGAGAGCACAAGATCCTTTTATTATTGCAGTAGACCGAGCGAAAGTTAGTTGAGATAAGATCAATAATGAGACCAGAATCCTATCTTACTTATGGTTTACTGAAAAACATACATATATCCAAGAATCATGGATTCTGATAAATTAGAACGACCTTTTCAGAAAGAAAATCAACCCTCAGAAAAATCTCGAACGTAAATATAGCAGTGCCTAATAATCTATTCGAACGTACCGAATTTGAAGGAATATCTGGAATACATATCTTCGGGTTGCGTGTAATTTCTTCAGATGACTATAAATTTTAGATAGGAATCAATCAATACAGGCATTTTTATCTAATTCTGCACATCGTTTGACCTCTGGATTAGGAACATTATTTGCATAAAATACCAGATTGATTTCTAGGAAGATTTTGATATCAAACTCAAAGCTATCAATAAACAACTCCTCCTCTCCAAGAAATCCTGTTGAGATCTCGGTTTCCATACAACCAGAGTTGTCAGACGCTTTTCATATTTCAGAAAAACTCAAAACATGAATCTTTGAACAAGGAAAGTCAAATCGAATATGACATTTATCTCAAAGGACTGACTGAAGAAACTCTTAGAAAAATGTCTGGGTACCCTGAGAATCCAGAACGAATGCTCAATCATAGACTACGATCACTAGAAATTTTTGGAAGCAAATGGCAGTGCCAAACTTTGGATTCTGATATCTACAGATTTAGACCTTTGATAATCTCGTGTATTATGCAAATACCTAAACCTTGAACCGATACCTATGCTAACTTGACTGGGAGAACGTGCCAGAAGAGAGATCAAGTCTACCTTTCACTAAAGGGAATCCCAGAAGCTGAACAGAAATATCTAGCCTGGAGCTGGAGGACACTGACTCAACAGCAGTATATCACAACATCAAAGACACCCGAGCAAATATGGGGAATTATCTTTGAGGACATGAAAGAAGCTGTAGTGAAATATCCAGATATCGTGCAAAAATACTATGAAAGCTATTACACCCAAGCCGACCATAGAACTGCGGCATTGCATGGGGGCAGTTTGAGCTGAGAACTTTTATCTATGTCCCTAAAAGGAGCAAAACCCACGCAACCACTGAGCTTTATTTCCGTATGAATACGGTTGCTGGAGGTCAGTTTGCGAGCATACTCTGATCGTGCATTGAAGATGAGGCTGAAGCTCCAATATATTGAGTGATGTTTCGCGCACCAGCATAATTCAATCTCCTTGCATGCAGGATGTGTTGAGATTTTGGTAGGTAAAAACGCAAAATGAGATATCTCATCGGTAGAAACTGGTCATTAAATACCTCACAATCTCATGCAAAAGAGCAATTGTTGAAGAACACGGGACCCATGGGATGGGTGAGGTTGACCCTGATCTGGAGCAACCATGCTCTACCCTTGTTCAGTTCTCAAGTGAGATTGATTCAAAAGCAGATAATCTTTCGCGTGGTTCTCGCCTCAGTATCGCTAGAACCAAGATGTAGGTGCCAAAAGCCATCCACCTAGAGAAAATATAATACTTCATCAAATATCCTCTCAAATCAATCTCTCACGACAAGGTGTGGTATCTCTACCTATGGGTGACTAGCAATAGCATGCTGAATGAGCAACTCTGGTGTGAACTCAGATGCTCTTACTCCCTGATGATAAATCGGTGAGTAAGACACTCCAGTCATTGGTCAGAAAACGCTGGATGCTATCGTTTCCTCATGAGTGCTTCAGCTGGGAAAGTTGAAGAACATCAGATACCTGATGAGTAGAGGGCTAGAAGAAGAGAAAGCGATGTCCCTCTTGGTAAATGGGTTCATCTCTGGAGTTGTAGCAGCTGCCCTCTAGAATACGCATGAGAACTCAATCGTCTCATAGAACTACAGATGGAAGGTAGCGTCTGGATAAGTTTTATCTTGTTTTTACGCACATAACAATGCAGTTTTCAACAGCAATAAAATTCTGATTTTTCTCCCTTTTTGCCTCTTTGACTAACCAATAGCTCATTTTTGCCCACAAGGAGCATCATGATTGAAGAAAGATGAGGACATACAATCCAGAGTTATCAAGGTTTGACTGGATGGAGAGCATTTTTGTAAGTCGCATCTCTCCCAGCAGGGCTAGGAGGAGCCACAACTGAGTGAACTAGCGCAGTTGGCTGAGATACCGCCGCTCAACGGAGCCTTTTCTCGTCCAGATGACTACTCAAACCTGTAAAACTCAATGGGAAAGAACCACACATACCATCTCTGAAAGAGTCTTCCTCTGAGATGGGAAAACTCGAAGCACTTCTCGAGGAGACTGACAGTATCAGAGCGATCTTCTCTATTTGATAAGGAAGGGAACCCCCTCTTTGTCCAAAAGAACTCTGGTGAACACGATGTTTGACTCCTGGAGCGATATCAATAAAGATAACTAGATGAGATTTATTTTGGTGTGGAAACTTCCCCAGTACTTCTCCTCGAATGAGAAGATGAAGTTCCTACCTCACAATCAGTACATTGATAGTAAAATGAAAGGCGCATCAAAAGGAATTTCATCTGTTCAACACAAGACTGAAAAGACCGTATATATGGGGGTTGTTGGAGGTATTTCAATCTCCAAAGCTGCCTGTATCTCAAAAAGTATCTCAACTGTCGATGCGTTTCTTGACGCTGGAGAGCGAGTACTGCAATGGTATATGATGGGAACACCCTTGATAGAAGCCACGAACGAGGGTGATGTGACGCATTCGTAGTACCAACAAAAGATCAATATAGCAAACCAACAGGTCTTACACTCCAAAACAAGGAGAAAAACTGAAGGATACCAGTGATTTAATCCTTTGAGTGCAGAAGATCAAAATCAACTCTAAATTCTTCCTCGGACCGACAGTTAATGCAATCTACGAAAAATACGGAAAAACAAAAATATCAAAACAGCTCTCACTAAGCTTTTTCCGCTGGAGAAATGAGTAAGCCAGATCTCAATAGCATGGCACACAATCAGATCTCTGATCTCACTTTTCACAATTGATAGTTTTAAGAGCCAGTACTTTCTAGAGAAAATCTGAAAACAACTGCAGATGCCTCAACAATCTTATCAAAACCCAAGATAAGCGAGAAAGTATCAATATTTTCTATTCCATATCTTTTATAAATCTGAACCGTATTGCTCCAAGTATATTCCAGACTCGTCCAAGCCTGTAAATCCTCTCAAAACCTCTAGCACACTTTCCTTATGTGTACCAAACTCTATCTCTAAACATGGAGGGAATCAAAGGTCGAGAATCTAACCTCAATCGCACAATCTTTATATCTATAGCTTTCACGATATTTTCTCTGATGCTTTTTGCCGTATAGCCAGTCTGTTCTAAAAACCCTCATGTGCCGTATCAGTCTGAAACCCTCAAATTTAGCATTCCTGACCATCGATCCTTAAAAGCGTCTCAGAATATGTTTACAAAGTTAGAAGTAGTATGGTTGCCATGAGTCCTAAGCCTGATCCACTTCTCTGTTTGAGTGAGGATGCATCATCACACATATCTCACGAAAGCTCTTTTCGTCACTTGCGATTCAGCACCAAGTTTCATAACTTTGCTCTCAATCTTCTCAAGATCAATCTCTAAAATTTTCAATTCATACTCAATATTCATTTTCTCAAAACCCAAAATAAATATTTTTCTATCCTAAACTATACACTTATGATATCTCAAGAAGATCTTTTCTTAAATATCTGATTTCCCCTTACATAAACAAAATACACAAAGAAATTTTTACCCCAAAAATTTGCATTTCACGGCAAAAGACTATACTTAAACTGACTTTAAACCTCCAAAACAAAATGAACGAAAATCTCCTTATATCCTCATCGTCTTTCTCTGCAATCACAGTTCGAATCTTATGAATCACTCTGGAGAATATGTTTTCTCAAAATCCAAAAAGCAACATAGGCTAGAACAGGCAAACAAAAATCAGATTTCTTCAAGTTCAGATCCCTAAAAACGCAGTTGCAAAGAAGTTCAGATATTGATGCAAAAGATCATATCGTCGATGAAACAAAACATTGAGCTTATGAACCAGGTTTATAAGAACTTTTTATCGATTTTTGATGAAGGTTGGAAGAATAAGGAGTTTGAGGAACAATGCAATCAGTAATGGAAATCCTAGTTGAAAAGGAGGTTATCAAATTTATCCTCTGAGTCTAACGACCACCCTCATGACGGTTGAAAAGATGATTGCTTCGTTTTTATACAGGTGCAATCGTAGAAAATATCAGACAGCCCAAAATACTGGAAGCTGGGAAATACTTTGCTGGAGGAGAATTTACACTAACAAAAGACAGCGTTCACCCTCTCAAGACTTATGAATCCTTTTGAAGCTGATCCTATGGACAGTATCCTACTGCTTTTTCAAATATCAGCAGAGATGAAAAGTCTGAATTCAGATTTTTGGTTGAGCCACTCCACGAAAACTGGCTTAAGAAAATGAGAAAGACAGACTGATGATATCAAAGAAGGAAGAAAAACTCTGATTTTGGTGAATTATTCAAAACTCGAGACAGCGGTAAAAGAAACTTCAGAAAAAGAGCAAAAAGAAAGAAACACCCTTTTCACAGCAACAGCTCAGTGATTTTTGATAAAAAGATGGACGATGAGCTTTTTCCGTGTAAAATTAGAACCATTGCCACATCTCCAGACAAACAGAGACCAAGGAAGATTATTGATGATATTTCTAGGCTCTTCAACCAATACAACTATATCGGACTTAACACACCTCAAGTTTAACAAGGCTCAAGATCTTCAGACTTTTGCTAGACACTATAGTTTGGAGAATCTTATATCCAGATACGAGCCTCTTGACCAATATCTTGAAATTTAATCCCTCAACTGTCTTGAATATCAAGGAGCTCTCCTCTATTATTCACTTCCCACACGGAAGATTTAACTTAAAAACCCAAGAATCTGCCTGGCAAAAATTTAAGGTTATCCAGCCCCAGACGATCTCCCAAGCTGAAGAATTGTCGTTGGATATAATAATTACTGAGGAGTAAAAAGAGAAATCAGAATTACTGACAAAGATAGATTTAGACATATTTACATTCTAGGTCAGACCGGTACTGTATAAATCAACAATTATGCTAACACAAGCCATTGATGATATGGATATTGGAAGAAGATTTTACCTTCATTGATCCGCATGGAGCAAAGCTGTAGAATTCCTCCTCGGACATTTTTCCAAAAGAGAATTGATGATCTGATTTTATTTTGATCTTTTGAATACCGTCACTACCCTATCGGACTCAATCCGCTCGAAGTAAGCCCAGATGACAGCGATGAAAAGGACGTGGTAACAAACGATCTTGTATGAAATGTTTATCCAAATGTATGGACATGAAATTTTGGTCCAAGAATTCAGGATTACTTTAGAAATGCCTGTTTGCTCATATGGATCAACCTGAGGGAGGACTATCGTAGATATCAGTGAGACTTTTTACTGATGAAGCATTTGCTGAAGCTAAAATTAGAAAACCTGAAAGATCCTGTAGTCGCAGCCTGGTGGAACAAAAACCTATAAGAAAAATGGGAGATAGAGAAAAGCTGAAATTATCCCATTTATTCAGGCAAAGTTCTGACCTTTTACAACTGGAGTGTATGTCAGAAATATTATCGGTCAATCTAAATCGAAGCTTTCAAAATGTATGATGCGATGCAACAGATCATCCTCATGAACCTTTGCAAAGGTATTTCAGGAGAGGAAACCTCCAAAGCTCATCGGTAAAATCATCGCCATGCAAGTTAAACTCTCAGCCCTCAAAAGAGCAAAAATTGAGAAAAAGGACAGAGTCCCTCATTACTTATACGTAGTGAGTTCCAAAACTATGTTTCTCAATCCTTTGAATCCATAATGTCAGAAGCCAGAAAGTATAGACTCGGACTTGTTGTTGCTCACCAGTATACCGATCAGCTCAAACAAGGAGGACTCTGAGGAGAACTTGATCTCTCAAAAACTATTTTCGAAATATTGGAAATATGTTCGTCTATAAAGTCGGAGCTCTTGATGCCGAATTCCTCGCATAAAGAATTCGAGCCTGAGTTCTCCACAAACCGATCTTACTTCAACAGAAGCCTTTATAGAGCCTGCAAAATCTCAATCAATAACCAACAAACCAGACCATTCGGTTTCAAGGCAAAGATTCCTTTATGTACTTGAGGCAAAAATCCACCTGAGAAAGTTCAGATTATCAAACAGATTTCTTCACTCAAACGAGGGGACAAAAAGAGAACTAGTAGATAAAGAAATCTATTTCAGAATTGAGTTTAACTTTTGATTGATATATATGATCTGACTTTTCATCTTGTGAATAATAACACTCATTTCTAGCTTCAGCTCCAGCAAGTGCAATAGATCCAATGAATCTACCAAAGTTTGAGCATTTTGTAAATGACTATTCAAATGTTTTCACTGAAAAACAGAGACTTGAACTCAGATGCTTTGCAAAAACATAGAAACAAACTCAGGCTATCAAATCGTGACGCGTCCTTTTCCCACATAGAGGAAACGAACTCTTTGATATCCGCTCAAAAGCCTTTAATGAAAAATAAAATCTCGAGACAAAGAGAGGAATGATGGACTGCTACTAGCTATTGCAACTGAGGAAAAGAAAATCAGAATCATGGTCTGATATGGACCAGAGTGAAGATTCCTGATGCTCTAGCAAGCAAAATCATAGAAGAAATTATCAGACCAGAAGTCAAAAAGGAAATTTCTATGAAGCCGTGGAAAAGTTTTATGAGAAATTACCTGAATATTTAGATGAACCTGAAAATCTAAATACAGAAAAACAGCACTGAAGAACGAGGCATCTTTTAATAGATCAGAAGGGTCATCAATTGACTCCTGAAAAAATACCATGATCTGGAAAATATAGGTCGAGAGTACGAATAATATGAATACATTTCTTCTTTCTAGGTCGACGAATCCCATAATCAATAAACTCATTTATTTCTAAAAGAAAAGAAAAAGAACTAAGAGGAAATACGAAAATAGTAAAGTCATGAAAACCTGCAACAAGATGAGGGACCCGATGATTTGCAATCAATATGATTTGATTCTGTTTGGTTCTAATATCAGCAATCCTTCTAGGAGAACTTGGACGATTATTAAGAATCTTATCAACCTTTCTTTGGGGAGGGAATCTTCTTCTCAATATGATTTCATAACACTTGCAAACATTTTTCCGAGAAAATAAGGGTGATCCGAGGCTTTTGATGAAGATCAGACCGATCATGATCAGACTCAGGAGGGAGTTCGAGTTCGAGCCTCTGATTCCTTCAGCTGAGGAGGAGGAAGTAGCTGAGGTTGAGGTGCTGGAGACTAAAACCTATTTATTTCTCGAATACAGAAAATGAAAATCTGAATCAACAATTCTAGAAAATATTATCATTTTGGAGGAGTTTTGAGCCTTTCTCTACTTTTTGCAGAAGAACAACACTTGGACAACTCTGAAGCCGAAAATGCACGGAAAGGAATCGTCTCTGAATATTACGAATAGCGAATACTAATTTTTGCAGTTACAATATGAATAATCCTCTATCTCATTTTAGATAAAAGATACGAACTTAGATGCAAAATCAAACTACAAGTATAGGTATTTTACTATTTTTCGCTTTTTACACATTTACCCCTAGATTTTTATACAGATTTAATTTCATCACTGAAAATGGATTATCATTTCTTGCCGTTGTTATACCATTTTGTCTCAGCTCGAATGTTATCATAACTGAGATCAAAGGATCAGCACAAGAAAGAGAAAAAGAATCAGCAATGAAATAGAACAGCTTCCGCGACGGGGAAGAGGAGCAGCATATGCAGTAGATATTTTTACTCATCTTGATCTATACCTCGCTTTTAGAAGTATTTCAAATAGTTACCTCTGGCACCTAGTCGTAAAATACTTTTCTTCGCGATCTTGATTTGCACGAGTTCAAAAATCTTGCAAAATTTCTAACACTCAAGCCACTCAAAAGAGAATCTAAAAAGATATTTCTCAGCCCAAAAACACAAAAATGCCCATTATAGATTTTTCTAAAAATAGCCTTTAACTCCACAATACAAAAATGAAAAATCTGACTTTTTATCTTATACATCCTGATAGGACTTTTGGTATTACTCAGCTGATTCAATCAATCCAAGGAGTTACCCAAATTTGAGTATTTTGTGAACGACTATTCAAATCTGCTAACAAAGAATGAATTTTCAGAACCTAATGAACTAGCAAAATCTATTGAACAAAAGCTCTGGGCATCAAATCGTGACACTACTTTTTCCCTAATAGAGAAGGAAACGAGCTCTTTTTGATATCGCAATTAAAAGCCTTTAATGAAAATAAAATCTGAGATAGAAGAGAAATGATGGTCTTCTGCTAGCTATTGCAGCTAGAGGAGAAAAATCAGAATTATTGTTCTGATACGGATTAGAGTGAGATATCCCGATCTTGCTTTAGTCAAATGATTGAAGAACAGATCAGACCACGAGTAAATAGTTGAGATTTTCACCACGAAGCTATAAAAACTTCTATAAAAACTGAGGCTATGAACAAATTATGAAAGATCCTCTTTTTCTTAGAGAGATCATGTCATAATATGAAAGAATATTTTAAAAACCCTTGATACGCAAAAGTCTGACTAATCTGAGTACTATATATGGTTTTAATCATTATGATGCTTCGAGAGAGAGATGTTTGAGAAACAATTGATAAGAATACTGATATCAACAAGTGGAAAAAGGAGGAAGACGACTAGAAGTTTCGGGGTTCTTGATAATTTCTTGTTCTCTAGGAGTCTTTGATGGGCGAACTATTCAACATTGATTGTCACTTGAATAATAATCACAATCATCTCAAATTTCAATAAAAGACAGATATTGAGAGGGAAATCCGTTCCAAAGTAGTAGCAGGATGAAACCCTCGTCAGATTTGGATGATTTCAGTCCTGGCTACTCAAGATCTAAGTTCCAGTTCCAGTTCAAGTTCCAGCTCTTTCAGCTGAGGTGGAGGAAGAAGTGGAGGTTGAGGCGCTGGTGATTAAAAACATATTTTTATTTCTCAAATATGCAAAAATGAAAAATCTGACTTTTTATCTTGTGAATATTAACACTTGTTTCTACCCTTTAGCTCAGCAAGTTCAATAGATCCGATGAATTTGCCAAAGTTTGGAGCATTTTGTAAATGACTATTCAAATATTTTCACTGAAGAGCAGAGACTTGAACTCGAGAATGATTGCAAAAAAATATCGAAACAAACTCAGGTTATCAAATCGTGACGGTCCTTTTTCCCTCATAGACAAGGAAACAGAGCTCTTTGATATTGCACTCAAAAGCCTTTTAATGAAAAATAAAATCTGAGATAAAGAGAGAAATGATGGGCTTCTACTGGCTATTGCGACCGAAGAAAAGATCAGAATTATTGTCTGATATGGACTAGAGGAGAAAAATCCCAGATCTCCTCGCTAGTAAAATCATCAGAAGAAGTCATCAGACCTGAGATAAATAATGATAATTTTTATGAAGCCGTGAAAAAGTTTATGAGAAATTACCTGAATATTTAGATTGACAAAGCAAAAAGAAACTTTTGAAAGTGGAATATCTCTTGGCGTTCGGTTGTTGTATAGCTTATGTCATCATTAGTATGATAGTAGCGACAATATCGTCTGCGGTAGGATCAGATAAAGCAAGAAATGAGCGCAGGGAAGAGATACAAAGACAGTCGATATTTTACTATATTATATCCATTAATCTCAAAAGGGATACTCTTTGGGGAATCTTTTGACTATTTATAAGTGTTGTTTTATGAAAACTTATTAGATGGGAATTTACAGAAAAATGCTATTTTACTGTTTGCATGCATTTTCCTAATCTCAATAGGGATTACATCTAATCTTTTCAATATTCTTCTGAAGTAAATCATGAAAGAGAAGCCGCAGTACTTGATCTGAACGAGATTCCTCTTCAAGTTCGAGCCAAGTAGCTCAGACTCCGATCGAGGAAGTTCAAGTTCGGATTCATTTGACTCAGGAGGAGGAAGTAGCTGAGGTTGAGGTGCTGGAGACTAAAAATATATTTATTTCTCAAATATGCAAAAATGATCTGACTTTTTATCTTATGAATATTAACACTCGTTTCTAGCTTTAGCTCAGCAAGTTCAATAGATCCAATGAATTTGCCAAAGTTTAAGCATTTCGTCAATGACTATTCAAATACCCTCCATAGAGCAAAAAGAGGAACTTGAAGAGTTGGCACACCAAATTGAAAGCAGCTCTGGCTACCAAGTAGTAACAGTATTAGTCCCACATAGAGAGAGGGAAACGAGCTCTTTGATATCGCTCTCAAAGCCTTTAATGAAAACAAAATCTGAGACAAAAAGAGAAATGATGGTCTTCTACTCGCTATTGCAACTGAGGAGAAAAATCAGAATTATCGTATGATACGGACTAGAAGACAAAAATCCCTGATCTCCTTGCAAAACAAATCATAGAAACACTCATCAGACCTGAAGTAACAACTGAAACTTCCACCAAGGGATCAAAAAACTTCTATAATTTTTCTTAGACGAATCAGTACGAAAAACCAATTCTCTGATCAAAGCTCTGATGAAGAAGATTTGAGGTCTCAGATGATTTTCTTAGGAGTCTATGCTATTTTTATTACTATTGATTATTCGAGGCTCAAGTAGAGTGAGGACGCTCCTCTATGAGGAATCGTTGGGATCGCTCGAAACAACTCAACTCTTGGAAGCATTTTAGGGAGGAGGTTGGAGCTGATCAAGTTCTAGCGGAGGCTGGGGTAGCTGAAGCTCTAGAGGACGAGGGAGGTTTCTCTGGTGGCTGAGGGAGATCTGGGGGAGGTGGAGCTGGAGACTAAAAAATCTCTTGCTCTTTCAAGTAAAAACCTATAAAATCTGACATAAACCTTTTTATCTATTTATTACCACACAATGAAAAACGACTCATTTGACTTGAATCACTATCGCGGTTTTAGCTATACTTTATTCTGCAACTATCGGAAAGTATAATAACCTCGTAAATCTTGAAGAAACTGTAAAAACCCATGCGAAGCCAAGTCCAGAACGTATATCAAAAGAAGATTTGACCTTATCCCAAATCTCGTAGCAACGGTTAAAGGAGAGGCAAACTTTGAAAAAGCAAACACTAACTGATGTCATCAATGCGAGAGCTTCAGCTAGCCAGATCAAAGTTGATATCAATAACGCTGAGGAATTCGCAGTACCAAAGCAGCACAAGGTCAACTTTCTCAAGCTCTTGGAAGACTCATGGTCTTGACTGAAAACTATCCAAATCTTCAAGCAAATCAAAGTTTTAGAGACCTTAGAGTACAGCTTGAAGGAACAGAAAACAGAATTACTGTTGAAAGAATGAATTACAACACAGCAGCTCAAGTATTCAATACTCAGATCAGAATCTTCCAACTTCAATCATCGCAAAAATCTTTGACTTCAAAGAGCTAACCTCTTTGAAGCGACTAAGGGAGCTGAAGTTGCACTCAACTGTGGAATTCTAAATTAAAATAACTTATAATTTCCCCTCTCGGTAGAGGGATATATATATATTAAAAATCAAAAAAACCTGAATTTGATTTCAGGTTTCTTTTTACTATTCAACATGTTAGCAATTCGTATGATCAGTTCCAGTCAGTGCAGGATCGCATCCATACTGAATCAAAGATGAGAACTGCTCAGTCAGTACTTTTCTAAGTTTGTGCTTTAACTCATCAGTCAATGGGATAGCAGGATCAGTTTGCTCATCAAAAGTACTCCAAGTGATGACCTACGATCTTTCCATCTTTCAATACTACAACAAATGGCACATAAAAGCCTCTTAATTTTAGGATCATTAAGCCCCTCATACTCAGGCAAAACCTCATCTAACCTTTCCAATAGATATTGATACTCTCTCCAGCCTCAACTTCAGTCACTACTACTCCGCTCTCATTGAGCACTTTCTTATCACGAATAGCCTTTGGATTGTAGTAATAAAGTTTGTTTGAGACCATTCTCCTGCATTGCTGCAAAAAGTTCTGGCAAAAGATTTCTACACCAAGGACAAGTTAGGGAACCCAAAATAGAAAATTCCTGAAGTCTTACTATCACTCAAAAAGTTGCTTAAGCTCTGAAAACTCTAATGTATCAATATCCATAGTAGTCGGAACCTCAATATGCAGATGTCCAGTATCATTAAGCACTCATATTCCTCCTCAAACGCAAAGAGTACTCAAGTAGAAGTCTGCATCTCCTGTTAAAGTTCAGATTTCTATTTTTGTCCTGAAAGCACCTGTCTGCACATCAACTGCAACACTCTGCTCTTGACTACCAGTTCCACATCCTCATAAAAGGAGTCCTAAACCTAGAATTCCAGCTCCATAAGTTGTCTCTTCATCATTGTATTCTCAATAAAAATAAAAACAATTCTGAATATAGCATTCTGTCCAGCAAATGCAAAGTTTTAAAAAGACCTTGAAGTCATCCCTCAAAAGTCTTTTAATGCTAAACCTTTTTCTAAAGTTGAGTCCATAAAACCCTCTTTTTCACCATTAATATCCTTAAACTCGAAGTGCCTTCACTAAAATCTTATCTCCGATATTATAATATTTTTCCAATCAACTCAGTCTGGAGCCTTAATCTGCTTTTTATGGAGCAATCATTCAACTCCCTTCACCGTTACGAACATTCAGTAGTTATAAGTGAGCTTCACACAGCCCTCATATTCTGATCCAAGCTTCACATCCTCAATACTAAATCCTCCAGCAGATGGAGAAAATTTTTCTATCTCAAGCAGACTTCTGAGGAACATTAGCCTGAGATTCAGGTTTTTCTTCCTGTTTTTTTCTGGATTTTTCTCCTCCAAAAGAGCTATATTCGGCACAAATTTGAGGAAATCTGTCGTCTGAGGATCAAGTCCAGCCTTCTCATAGACTTCATTAAGCTGCTTCTGAACTTCCTCAGGAGTCCCAACCCATATCGTCAAAGGCTTTTTATTACTACAAGTTTCGCTCAAATGCTGCCAAATATCCACAAAAAGCTGATTGAAGTAGTCGGATTAAAGCTTATACGTTTTTCCTTTCTGAACCTGGAGCTCGCTACCTGATCCAAGGCTTTTTGGACTCTGATACCAGATCATCTTATGATTTCCTGCTCAGTATCAACAATCATCGCATCTGCCTTAGTATCACCAATACTCACCTCATCAAACATACCGATTACCTGTTGAACAGCGATATCTTGCAGATTTTGAGCCTGTTTTTCAGTTACTCAAAGTCCTTCAAGTCTGGCTTTTTCAGCTATTTTTCCCTGAGCGGAAAAGGTCTTTTTATTCAAAGCATTCATCAACGCTTCCAACTGCTCCCTTCCATCGCATATCTTTGTCTTGACTGCTTTCTAATCTTCTCAATATGCTCAATATCTCACTCAGAAACGAACGGAGGCAAAGTCTTCATACTAAACGGATCCGAAGAGACTCCATCAACCATCAGTCTTGTATATGCCGTAAATTTAGGCAAGAAATCAGATCATTTGTACTCACGAGCTCCTTAAACTGAGAGGTCATCACTGATGCATCATCATATCAAAGCGTAAAAAGAAAAGATCGTTCCAACATTTCCAAAGATCGCATCTTTAATCGCCTCATCGAGCTGAGAAGTATACTGATTTGCAACAATCAAAAGAGAGTTTATACTTTCTTGCTTCTGAAAGGATCGTAGCAAAACGATTTTGTAGCAAAGTTCTGAAACTCATCAATATACAGATAAAACGGCTTTTCTCAAATGCTTCGCCATATCGCTCTTCCCATCGCATCAATCTGAATCTTAGTTACCAAGAGCGAACCAATCATATTCCGCATTATCTTCTCAATCTTTCCCTTTGAAAGATTTACCAAAATAATCTTTCCCTCATCCATGGCTCTTCTGATACTGAGCTTTGTTCTCGGCTGTCCAAAGATATTTCTCACCAAACGAGAAGAAAGAAACTGACCAACCTTGTTCGTAATTGGTCAAACTGCCTCCTCCCTTTTGTTTATCTTGCCATCTATTAAACTCATTATTCCAAAATTTCAACAACACGGGATCCTTCACATGTGAAATCACTTCCTCACGAAATCTCTTTATCTGTCAGAATTCTAAGAATATGCATCAAAGTAGCATTTGGATAGTCGATCACCGACAAAACTACATTTCTCAAAATATATCTCCAGTCTTGGACCCTCGTGAATTATCAAAGAGCTTCTGAAAAGTAGAAACTACCCCCAGAGGCAATTCTGTCATCTTCATTATCCGCTTGCAAAAAGGTTAAATCCAATCGGATATTCCGCATCTCCAACATCAAACAAAATCACATCATTGATACGATTTGAAGGAATATACTCAAGCAAATCATCTACCAGTTCTCCATGAGGATCCAAGAGACAAAGCCCATTCTCAGCCCTCATATCAGAAATAATCATATTATTGATAAAAGGTCGATTTTCCGTTCAGGTTTTTCCTACAATATACATATGCTCTAAACTTATCTTCTTGACGAACTCAAAATCTGATCTTATCCCTCTGTAGTCTGTATCTCAAAGCACAGTCAATTCCTTAGCTGGAGTATTCTCAGGTGTAGGAATCGCAGTTGGATACGGTAACTTTCTATATACTGTACTATTCAAGTCCTTTCATCAAAATTCACCTTAGTCGGCAGATGGAAAAGATTAATCACCTCAGCAAACCCTAACAGGCAAACCACTGAGGTTTTTGGCTTCTTTTCAAAACTTCCCTCGCCAAAAAGGTGCAAACACTGATCCTAAAACACTGGTTATGCTCTCTTTTACATAGGGATCTAGAAGTTGTTAGATTCCATCGCATATTCATATACAGATCGATCACTGGCTTTTCCTCAGGTTTTTCTTCCGCCTTTTAGCTCAACCATTCCCAAAGATACGTAATCATTTTCCCAAGTTTATTGAGGAAAATCGTCAAATCATCTTCCTCAATTTTGAACGTATATTCAAAAACAATCTTTAAAACTGAGTCCTTATCAAGCCCCTGAAATGTAGCAAAAATTTTCATTCATCAGGGTCCATATATACTACCATCTTTACTGAAGTCATCCTTGAGCTTGAGAACCGCATCATCTCGACATTCCCATATAATTTCTATCAGTACCTAGCAGAACCTTATCAACTACAAGATCAGAAGTCGTGAAAGTCGTATAAAAAGTATTTTTAAAATAGGACTCAAAAATCCCTCGAAGCTTCACAAAAGCTTAATCTCAGCTGCATTCCCCATCATAATAAAAGCGATCTTTTTCGCCTTCAGAGAGATCAGATTTTTGATCAATTTTTTCCCCAATGCAAAACTCAGAGTTCATTATCCTTGAACGGCTTGATCTGAAAATATGAATAAGCTGAAACCTGAGGTGTTGCGCATACTTTTTGTGCAACTAAGGAATAAAACTTTTTATTTTTAATATATTATATCTATTTTTCAAAAAGCAAGATATTCAAAAAGGAATCAAGCAGAGACTCTGAAAGAAAAAGAAAAAAACCTGAATCTATATCAGGTTTTTCTAGTTATTTTGAATAAATTATTTCTCTGGTGTTGGAGAGATTGAGAAGTCTGGCTGAACATACCCGTTTTTGCACTCTTTTCAGAACTCGATCTTAATATTTTCTGGAGTATTTGTAGTGACATAAAAATATTTCAAATCCCTTTTTCTGATCGTTATTTTTCATAATACTTTTCAGCATAGTACTTTTCATCATCCATCCAGATATAGTCCCCATTCCATCGGTTTGAAGTTATCACCTTCATTAAAGCTCAAACTCCAATTAGTACCCTCACCAAGTGCTCCTAAATCCTTGAGTTTCGAGTCTCTAGTAAATTTTTTAATGCCGTAGCGGTTTCTTTCCCTCCAACTGCCTTCTGTTCTGCTTCTTTTTAGCTTTCTGTTCTGCTTCTTTTTTAGCTTTTCTGTCTCTGCTTCCTTTTTAGCTTTCTGTTCTGCCTCCTTTTAGCTTTCGTTCTGCTTCTTTTTAGCTTTCTGTTCTGCTTCTTTTTAGCTTTCTGTTCTGCTTCTTTTCTAGCTTTCTGCTTTCTGTGCTGCCAACTGTTGCTGTCTCTCGAGTTCTCTCTGATTTTTCTCCTGAGCCGTCTGTGTTTCAGACTGAGGAGGAACTACTCCACTCACTTGATCTTTCTTGCCTGGAGTCCCTAGTCGTTCAGGCACTTGATCCTGGAAGAAGATCTGAATGATTCGGAATAGGATCTCATTAGGATTAATAGTTACTTTCTCTACTTTTTGCTGAACTGAAGATGAGGAGCCTCTTCTTTAACTTGAGCCCCAACTCAAATCCTAGCAGCAGGGAGAGTCTTGTTCTTTATTATAGTCAGGAATCTTTTTCTTGGCTTGAGAAAATAGAGATCAAACCATCAACTTCCTTTAACAAACGCTCCTTAATCTTTGTTCCATTAAGCCATCCCCTATTTTTAGATTCTAATCCAGCCTTAATATCATTCAAAGAATTTGTCAGCTCTAGTCTTAGGCCCTTCATCTGACATACAAATTCTTGATTAGCTGAAATCAGGTTTTTCAATTCTTCTAGTCCTTCTCTAAGATTTTTCAGATCTGCCCCCATCTCCAGTAGCCAGCTCCTTCAATGACTTTTCACCTTCCGGTTTAACTCAACTAATCTTTCCAGATCAAATAGCAGTAATCTTTTGAAGAGTGTCTGTTCTTTTTGACAACACGGGGCTTGCCTTTCCTTCTCCTCTGGAGTATCCGTAGTTACAGGAGTTCATTCTGCAGTATCAGTATTTTTGCTGAACCTGAGTTTCTCAATTTCACTGAGATACTCAAGCTGGATCTCACTATTGTTTCTGGAGAACCTGGTGAAGTTGGTGATATATTTGAAGTTTGTCCATCTGGTCTTGTAATAAGTTTCTGAAACGTCTTATCTTTTTGCCATTGAAACCAGAACTCACTCAACAAGACTACCATTTTAAAAATTCATATAACAAAAAGCCAAACCTTCTTTTCACTGATCCATAATAATATACCATTTATTCATCTTAAAGAAAGAGTCTTCTTAAATTCTGAAAGTTTTTCCCTTGGAGATAATTCCTTAAAGCATTTTCCACCCGCCAAAAATATCCTCCTCAGAATTATTAGGATTTTTCTTAAGCTGATCTACAAAACCTCTGACAAATTTCTCTGCATCTGAAGAAAGATTCTGTTGTTCTAACCCAGTTTCAGAGGTAACATTTGGAGTCTGATTAGGTTTTACTTTCCCATCAGCATCAGCATTAGCATTTTGATTATTTACATTAGATTCAGATACTGCTCCACTAACCGTACCACCAAGCTTTTCAAGAAGCTTCTTTATTGTAGGTCCATAAGGCACACCCGTCGCATCCAGTCCATTATCTGCTTGAAATTGAGCAATAGCCTTTGCTGTTTCTGAACTAGAAAAATGTCCTTTGGTAGCAAGGAGTCAATCAACGACTTTTGATATCATATTTTAATGCCTTCAATCCAATCTGTACCGCCATGATCCAAGCCGCTGTATTCACAGATTTCAATTGGTCAGGAGTTTTATTTTGAAGTTTGCTCAAATAGGATTTTACAGTATCAAGATTATACTGATACTTTTCTCCATTTTTATAGAAAAGGATTAATATCTGGAGAATTTAATGCCTTTTTCGTCTGTATTACAGTCCATTTAATCTCCTTTTTGTTTCGCAAGATCTTCCTGACTAACCTCCAATTCTGGAAGGTTATTATTTACATACTTCTGCCATCCTCTAACAATAAAGAATATCTTCATACTGATTATATACTTTAAAAAATTGTCAAATATTTACAAACTTTTTAATAGAAAAATCTAAAAATCTATCGAAAAATCAATTTTTCAATTGCATTCTGCAGACAAAAAGTATCCTCAAGTATTCTTTATTTAACCTTCAAATAGTAAAGCAAATGATCACTCTGATTTCTTTCTCTTTATTATTGCGATCTGTATTTAATGTACTCAATATCTCCTCTGCAGAACCAACTGGAACTACGACCTGACTAATAATCGAAGGGACAGGGACAAAACCCCAGCTCAATTGTAATAGATCTTTTCACCCTCACAGGGACCAACCGCATGACTGCTTTGGCTATACTACAAATTATGAACTCCTGCGAGCTAGAGAAGATTTCTCACAAATTTCAAAAACAAACTTTAAAATTGACTGAAAAACAGTTGAAAATACTGGTTTTACGCTGCAGCATACTTTTTACAACAACTGGATCGCACACTGTTTGAGTGCAGCTAACAACGCCTCTCTGTACATGGATCTAGCAAGACTCAAGTTTCAATCTTCGAAAAACAAATCCTCTATATTGGAAATGATACCGATTTTCTCAATTTTTGATTTGAAGAGGAACTGAATAAGCTGGCTATCTTTTAACCAAAAAACCTTACCAAAAATCTGACTCTATTGAGGCACAAGATCTTTCAGCACTCGGATCAGCGGAAACAATCATCATTCATGAAAAGAATTTTTCGATCATATCTTGAAAAATATATCGCTATCAAAAGCTCAGTCCAACTCCTCTTTCTAAAAATCGTCATCATCACTGATGCCAATAAGAATCTGATAAAAAGAAGTCTCTCTCAATACGCCCAGGCACTAGAAAGCGATCAGATTTCAATTATTAATCCACTCCATTTTCTCAACTTTCTTTCAGATCTTTCCTACAAAAAGACTATACTCAGCAAGTGGGTATACAACTGAATTCAATAAGACAGAAAAATTCTGACTCAAAATGGATGTTCGTTTCATTTTTGTTGACAAATCATTAGCTGGTGGATTTCCACTTGAAATGCTAGAGTTTTACCTCACTCACAGTAGTAGCATTGATTATCAGCTTTTTAAGACAAATCGTTGGTCTCTCAGCTTACGGGTATATTGGCCGCTTCTTTTCGCACTCACTGCACATCTTCTAGGTCTCAAGATAACGCTTATTCTCTTGCTTTTTGCGGTTATTACGAGACTTATTATGAACGGACTGAATAAAAACTATTTATCTTCTCCACAATAGTATGGTCAGCATATGAATTTGCGTATATCTGCTTGTAGTCTTAATAGGAAATTTTATTTGTTCAAAACTTTGAATCCAGATTTTTGAAGGTCGCAATATGGAAATTCTAATGATAACTCCACTCATTTTTAATGCTGATTATCAGTGAGAAAAATCTTCTCAACCTTCAATCTTTTCCAAAAACGACGATTTAGCTTCTTTTGAACTTACAATCGTTTCAGCACTTCCTATGGAATCCTCAACGAAGCCGAATCAGTACAACACTCTCTCTTATCCAGAACTTTTGCTTGTATGCTGTTAGTAAATATTTTTAGTCGGAAGATTCCTTTGACTTCAATTACTAGAACTCTGTAAGGTTTATGCCACTCACTTTTCGTAAATATTTTGAACAAGAAGAGGAATAAAATCCAGCTTGACATACCTCGTATTTTGACTCAGTATAAAAAGTATTCTTTTTATTGCTTATTCGCATGAGATGAAAAATAAAAGCATCAAAAATCTGATTTCTTTCTTTAAGTATTTTAGTGAGTTCAGTTGTTAGCATTACTCTAGCTTCTAACGATCCTAAAATCAATACTCGATCTCGCAAATAAAAATCACCATTACTTCTGGTGATCAAACTATTGATAGTACCAGTATAAAAATCTCTATCTGGTTCAAATAGCTCTCAAACAGGAGATACAACAACTCAGAAGCCAACAACAGTTTCCACACACAGCAAACAAGCAACAGGGACAAACTTCAGCAACCTCAAACCAGAATTCTCCATCTTTTATGATGGAACTAAACTGAGGAACAGAACTAGATAAGGCTATCTACTGGATGTATCAAAAATGGACTTACTAAGTATAATACTCTACCAGAATATAGACCTGCATGATCCATTACTCAGAGAGGAAGCTAGTAAAATCATCACTCAAGCTACAATATCTTAGGCTACCCTACAACAACCAAAAAGCAATCAATGTGATTTTCAGATAAAAGCTGATTTTGATCCAAGCTTAAGTTGATTTATCGCAAAAAGCTGTGAATACTGAATTTTAAGGAGCAATGGGAAATTCCTCGCGAGAAGCGCTCTAACAAAGGCTGAGCTAACTGTCCTCATTAGAATTTTTGAATGAGCTATGAGCAATGAAGAGCTCAACCTCGATGGACAATTTACTTTATCAAAGCAAAGCCATCTTCCCTCACAAAAGAGACAAATGTTAACGCTCTAAACAAACCAATCACTGAGAGGAAATCGCTCTTCTCATGTATAGATTCAAAACCATCGTCCTCATAATCAGCTCAAAGCTGCTGCACAAGGACAACTTTCTAATATCAATCAAATCCAACTTCTCGAATTCAAAAATCCTCTCAGGATCAACTGCCACAGGAACCTCAAACGCCAAGTAATGAACTAGCACAGTCTCCTCTCTGGGGAATACTAATAGTCCAGCAAGTACCTTTGAGTATTCCTTAATAGTCCTGAAGTAAGTGAAGCAATGTTTTTGGATGAGAGAAACTGGAATCATGAATGCAACCAATATTTCTACCTTCAATCCATTTGATAGCCTTACTAGAGAACAAGCGGCAAAAAATGGTCGTACAATATGCACAAAAAGTCAGAATATACCAACACTCTCTGGATCTAGATTTTTGTAGTTTTACGGATCTCACAAAAGCAGATCCAACACTCCAATCTAGCATAAAAAGAAGCTTTGCCAACTTGGACTCATGCAAGGAAATAGGAAACTCTTCAACCCAAAACAAACCATGAAGAAAGCAGAATTTATCGCGCTAATAAGAATTTCTGATCGCCTAGATGAAAAGACAAATCCTCGATGGAGTATTACTTTATCAAAAGCTAAAAGAACTCCGGAATCATCAACAATGAAGATTATCTAAGTTTCGAAGCTCTTTAACAAGATATGAGGCTGATTACTCCTCTATAGATTTTACATAAAACAAAAATCATTAAAACCTAAACACTTCTCAACTCAAAACCAGCTTATTTCTACGGTGAAGTCACTTGATGAAAAGACCTATGCGATCGGAATAGATACCAACCTCCTTAAAAATCAATATTTCCAAGAAGGATATGTTGAGCCTCATCTGACAAAGATATCTCCTCACGAGCATGAGTGTCTTTGATATTTGAGAAGAAAGCTTCGTTCGATACTGAGATCTTTCTCTATCAGCAATGAAAAACAAAATAGGAAGTCTGACATTGATCGTCTCAAATGGGGAATGTAATCGATGGAACAATCAGGACTTATTCAAGAATCTAATAACCGAAAGATCAAACCAGACGCAACGACTACCGCTCGATACCAACTTAGCAAATAATGAAAAAACTTGATACCAGTCATGATTCCAAATCTTCCCTGAGTCTACCTCTTTAAAAGATAAAAAGAACAGATCCTTTACATCTGAAAGGCAAAAATCTTCAAAAGAGAGTTAATCAGTACTTTACGCCTTGATCAGTCTGGAAACAGGAAATGCTCTTAAAAGCTGATCATGTTGATTTTTGTTGTAGAAAACGAGAGCGAAAGCCTCTACCTAGAATCCAACCTCATCAAGCACCTCCCACCTTTCAAATAATATGCTCAAATGAGCTAATGCATATGCCTATATTAAACTTACAAAACATCCTGTTCCTCAGATTTTTCACTCACTAGGAAAAAATCAACGATTGAGCAATCTATATATCTGACCAAAGCACAATACGAGAGAGCTCAAAAAATTTCTTCAATATCTCAGACAAATTATTCAGTATAGAACCTGCCCTCTTCAACAGTTCAATCAAAAAGCTGTGCTCTGATTATTATTTTGGGCTCTGCCAAGGACGATGTGCAAAAACCAGAACTCTGAGCTGCTGAATACACCAATATCATCGTAAACTTCTTCAAGGGGAATACAGCTCCTGTAGAAAAAGAAATCAAAAAGCTGATTGATGAGGCAGTCCTTAAACAAAATTTTGAACGAGCAGCAAAACTCAGAGATATCTATTTTTCAGATCGAGTCAATTTACTGAAAAACAAACTGTTGAATTTGCAAAAATATCACCTGATACCTGCTACAAATCCGCCCTATCGGTCAAAAATATGTCTACGTACTCCTCAATTTCTATGAGGGAAAGCTGATCGATATTATTCGTCATCACTTTGATCAAGAGGATACCACCATTGAAAAGTATGCTCAATGCCTTCCAATCAGAGTTTTGAGATTTTTACCAGCATGAGATCTGGTATACCACCACTAAATATAAACGGACACAAACCGAAAGCGTTCAGCTCCAGAATCTTTTCAATAACTTTTTGGAGTCTTATATTATTTCTCAAACGATGCAAGGGAGCTGACTCACAAATGATCTCTTGGACACTCTGGAAGCTAACGTTATGAGTTTCCAGCTCCCATACCAAATCGAGTGTCTTGATATTTCACATCTGCAATGAGATCAAACGAGTTGAGGACTGAGCTGCCTTTAGCAGGCGTTCCAGAAAAAACTCTACAGAAAATATAAAAATTAAAAACCGTTAAAAATAACGATTATCTCGCTCTGCAAGAAGTCCTTATCAGAAGATTCCAACTCTGAAAAAGAAAAACTGATCTTCATCTGCCAGATATTTTCATTTTTGGATTGAGGCAAAGGACAACTCTGAATCCTCGAGGGAACTAGCAAAAAGAGTATCCTGAACTTAAACAGCTGCGATCCCATGTTCAATTTTGTGCCTTAGGGAAAATGAGAAGCAAGGTCAAAAAGCCATTTGATACCTAGCATCTGACCAAACTATTGCCGAAAAACTCTACCTCCGAAAAACGATAAAATTCAGAGTTTGATATCGTATATGACGCAAGCTGATAGACTTTTTGACCAAGCTCAGAGATGAAGCCCACAGATTTTGCAAACTTCTACAGAAAACAGCAAGCAAAACTTGAATTTAAAACAGCAGAAAAAGCAAGCTACAAAACCAAATAAAAATCCAGACAACAAAAATAAATCTGATTTTTCTTGCTTTCCTCCTCTAATTAACTAGACTAGAGACACGATCTTTATTTTTCGATTTCTCATGTGAAATTGATTGAAAAATCCGAGTTTTTTTGAGCTCTTCTTACCATATTTTTGACTCTTTTGCAGTATATAGTACCAGTATCCGAAAATCTTTTTGACCAAGGAATCACAACTATAATTGTCAAAAACCTTGATACCGTAAAGGCTTTCAATACTTTTCTTGACGAAACAATTATCAAGACAACCTCTGAGGTAATACAAAAAGAAAATCAGATTTCACTTTCTGAACTCCATCTCACCACCTGAGATGAAACAAAAACAACTAACGAGTCATGAGCAGCACTCCTAACAGAAGCTACCCCCAAGCACAGCTCACAGCTGAGCACACTAGATACCGACCAGTTTACGAGACTCAACTCTGTATGAAATGGAAACAAACTGTAAAAATCAGAGACAATTATTACTACTTTTTCTAAACAAGTCAGAGGACTCATAGCAAGTATTATTATTGCAATTATCCTCTATTTCATCCCAATCTCCTGGCTCAAACACATTATCTGGACAATGCTGATTTGGGTGACCTTATTTCAGCTTTTAGTATTTGTGCCTTGAGTTGCAGGAAAATATAACACTGCAAAGAGGTCGAGTAAACCTGCCTTGACTACCAAATATGCAACCCTCAGAATTTTTCAAAATCGGATATATATTTTTATAGCATATTGGATCAGTAGGCAATCATCGATACACAAAAATTTCTCAGTACAATTTGCCAGTATCAATGCTATTGTATTTCTTGTTTTGCTATGTATCTCCAGACTTTTTGAACGATCTTCATTCTCGCCCTCTCAGCCACAATTTCATGGCACGGTATAACTGATTTTCACTTAAAAATCTGAATTTTATCAGTTTGCAGCCTTATGAATTCTTCTCGTCTGATCAGCAATAATAAGTCTCGTAAGTGCAAAAATACTCCTATGCACTAACAAGACTCACCACCTTTATGACAACTGATGAAGAAACCAAAAAGGAGTCAAGAAAGATGAGTATGATGGCAAAATCACCCAAGGTTTAATCGCAGTTTGAGGATGAGGACTATGGGGACAAGGTTATAGGGAAAGGACTCAAAAATGGGATATCTCCCTGAGTCTCATTCAGATATGATTTTTGATGCATTCTCAGAAGAAATCTGATTTGTCTGAAATCTCGTCTTACTCTCCCTCTACCTATGATTGTTTTATAATGATACTGAAAGGACTGAGTAATGTCAAAAGATCCCTATCTCCAACTAGTCGGAGTCTGATTGATATCGTTATTAACTATTCAAGTTTTTGTTCATATTGGTGTAAATCTCAGATACTTCCAAACACTGGATTGACGCTACCGTTTGTCAGCCATTGATGAACTGCACTAATGATCAACTTTATAGAGCTTATGCTAATGTATAAAAATTATTCAAAATAGATAATATCTTTTTATTGACTAGAAAAATGAAAATTCAGTTTGACGAAAATCAGCTTTTGAGCATCTATGATGAGAAACTTCCTCAACTCAAAAACTATCAGTATATACTTGATTGATATCAAATAGAGACCACAGATAGACTCATTTTCGACATATCAAAGAGAATCTGGAAACTCATCAATCTCAAGAATCTTGGCGATGGAATGCAAGTCGCTTTTTAGCGCACAAGCTCCACTCTCTACCGACACACTAACATTTTGATAAAGATCAATTCCTAACATACTTTCCCTTTTCAAGGATTCAACGAAGAAACCTGAATCAAATACCACTTTCTCCCATTTTGAAACTGAGATATCCTACTCCTCAGAGCTATTAACTACACTCAGCTATTCGGGAAATCGATATCGAGCAAAATGATGAACCATCATCTCTTGATTACTTTTTATTTCCAGAAACAGCCGAAGATCACCCTGAGTTTTCTCTTGCTTTAGCGCTAATTTATGGGAAATTTGAGGGGAAAGATTGAAATCTCAAAAAGCATTAAAATACATCTTCCGCTCATCTGAATTCAAGCTCAACTCGAAGAAAAAGCTGATCAATATGTGCAAAACCTACAAAAATCTGACTTTTCATCAAACGAAATACAGATCATCACCAGAAAAAGATTTTCCAGTTTCAAATTAATGATTTTGAACTCCTAACGCTATTTACTCGCTGAATAGTCTTTTAAAGGATCTCCCTCAGCGGAATACTGAGCTCATCTCTAATCAAAAATACAACAATTAAAAACCAACTCACTCTCATTTATTAAAGAACTTCAAATACTAGAAATCTCAAATAAAGACGGAATTTTACAAACTATTGAAAATCAGACTTTAAAATTTTTAAAATACTAAATGAAAACCCTCTCAATCATTGATGGTTCGGGATTTATGTTTCAGAGCTCGATATGCATTCCCACCACTTTTAAATGCTGCTGGGCAAAAAATCAGAATATTGTCTGGGACACTCCGCATGCTCCTAAAACTCATCAGTGAAAGTGCAGATTATTTTGTAATAGCGCGAGATTCTCCAACAAAAACCAAAAAGGCACGAACAATACCAAGACTACTAAAAGCCAATAGGATGGAAGATGAATTTAAGGTTCAGATTCCACTTTTTGAGAGAACTGATAAACGAGCTACAGATACCGAATATCGCAGCACCATGATATGAAGCAGACGACATTATTGCGACACTCACAAAAATTTTCAAAAAATTCTGACTTAATAATCCAGGTCATCAGTTCTGACAAAGATTTAAAAACAGCTTCTCAATGAAAATGTCGATTGTGACTGATCCACTCAAAATCTTACCACAAGAACACCAGATTTTTGAGAAAGAATTTTGATTTCCTCCAACTTCAATAGTAGATTATCTCGCACTTTAGGAGATTCTTGCAGACATATCATAGAGTAAGTTGAATCTGAGCAGCTTCTGACCTGATCCAAAAATATCATACGATTGAGAATATCTATCAGAATCTTGAATTTCTCTCACCTGATCTAAAAACAAAACTCAAAGAGGAGAAAATGATGCGATTTTTCTAAAAACTCATTGAACTACTAGAGGTTCCAGAACTAGAATCAACTTCTCTGAAAACCTTGCACTCAACATCGATTTTCAAAAATGGGAAAAATTCTGATTGAAAAACGAGGATTTAAAGGCATTAAGAAAACCTTTGATGAACTCAAAAAGAAATATACCCAGCCTCAGCAACTCTAGCTTATTTTAAATCCTCTCACGAAAACAAAAACCAGATTTAAGTCTGGCTTTTTCTTTTTTTATCACGATTTACCTTTCAAAGATTGATTCTTTTCGATCAAATCTCCAAGAGAAATCCATCAAATTTTTGCTCTCTCTGGAATATATATTCAAACCGATCTTCTCGCTTATTTTGAAGATAGGGAATATTTGTTGTGTTGCAACCTCAAAGACTCGTACAAATACGAATATCCTTGATATGAGCACTTTCTAGATTTTTAGGAGTCAACATACCTTTTTCTAGATAAATATCAGAAACCAATCTTTGACTATCTGCCCTATGATATAGAAAAAGGTTCCTTTTGAAGAAAATAATTAATAATCTTTACCGTTGCTCTATCTATGCTCCACCATTCTTCAAGTCTCTCCTTATAAAACTAGAAATATCAATACTATCTCCATCAGGAAAATCAAAGCTTTACTAAATTTTTGGGATCCTTATCCTTAGCCCAAAAACTCATATATTTCAGATTTTTCTATAATTTGTCTCTGCCTGAGTCAGAGGAATATCAAAGAGATAACCTACTCTGGGTATTAATTGATCTCTCACAATTTCTAATATTAAAAGTTTGCTAGTCCAATCCATTATTAATATCAACAAACTGTACCTCCATTGATTTAGTATTAATCAATTCTCCTTAGCATTTTTTAACTTCTAAGGTAATATTAAGCTTAAAAATCCTTATAGCTTCCATTTGAACTCTCTCTTTCCACCACTAAACTGTTGAAAGATACTTCTAAGCGTCTCCCCACTTGTCAGTACTAGCAACATCATCTGGATAGCTTTCACGAAGGATCATTTTCGCTCCTCCTCAGATACATATGCGTCTTGGCTTTTTCTCTATTTTCAATATGGACAATATTTGATAATGCATCTTTAAAGTTTTCCATATCTTCCTTCTTCAAAAACTCACTTATTATCAATAGAGAACCTTTTTAATACTAATAGTCTCTCCTGGATTAACATATCTTTGTGGTTCTTTCTCTAAACTTGTAGTCAGTGCAAAAAGCCAGTTCTTACTTACCCCTAAAATATGCTAGGATACTCATCATCCAAAGCTGAACTTGAAACACGGAATCCATCGAGATCATTAATCTTTTTCACTCAATGATTTTTCTCAGCACAAGAAGCTAATGATTTTCTTTTCTCTGAGAAAGGCTAAAATCTGTATTATAAAGCCTATTTTTGAATATTGACCTCATTTTTAAGAACTCCTCCGATCTCAAAAAGGCGCTGAGTCGTCTTATCCCACTCAAAAACGAGGATCTAAAGATTCAAAATACTTTCCTTTATGAATTCCTAACTGATCATTAGAAAGAGCTCGAATAATATCACAAAATTTGAGATGTTTTTGCCCATTCTTCATTTCCAAGATTTTCAACATCTTCCATGGACTATGTTTCTCCCTCTCTACTAGATAAGCAATTACATCAATATAATCTCTCCTGAAACCTTAATATTCTGTGCTATAAAAGGATAATCCCCATCATGAAAAACCTGATTTATACTTTTTCACCATTCATTCTCAAACTAAAGTCGCATTATAGAACAGCGTGTATAAATAATCAACTGACTTAGATGAAAATTTAAGAACTTCTATTTTTCTCAATTTTTGATCAACACTTTCAACTTTTTCAAACGCTTCATCTCAAAATTTCTCATGAAGAAGTTTTCCTAATTGCGCTTTAACATTAAATTTTTGCAATATTTTCTCCTTGCCTATATTCCTTATGCCCTTGAGTTAAAAATTGCCTATACATAGGATGTTTTGACAAATACGATCTTCTCTTATTTCTTAAATTGGTAAAAATCCTGAATTCCTTCCTATAAGCCTCAATTAGCTCCTGTTCATCAACCTGCCTCTCAATCAAATCAAAATCTCATCTTGGATTCTATCTTCCGTCGCATGCAAAAGTGGATTCTTGATCGTAGAAGCATTAGAAATAAATTTACTATTTTTCCTCCTTACCTAGCTCTCTAATCTTAAAATCTGGAGTAATTGAAAGACCTCTACAAGAATCAGCATATCCTCCCAATTCAATCAATCAATAAAAGTTCAGTTAATTTTCACTTAATAGTTCTCTCAAGAGAAGTATACTTTTTCTTGATCTGATCAGTATGTTCAACGCGAACATTTATAGCAGAAGTCACTTTTATTAGAGAAATAAGGAACTAAAAAATCCTGAATCAGGATTCAGTATACTCAAAATACATTTTGTCAACTATTTAATAGTGATATTTTTACCTGTCCAGAGTGTTGTACAGCGATAAAGCTGTTCTATCAAGGTCAATTTAGCCAGTCCATGAGGGAGTTATTGCTCCAAACGACCACTTCTTCATATCAGGAAATGCCTCAAGCAAAGCTTTATCATCAACTCCATATGGCCCTCAAATAACGAAAACCGTATCTTTTAGCATTCAGAACCTCAAAATCTCGAGCGTTGAAAAACTTTTTCCCTCTTTAATCAAAAAGGATTTTTGCCAATTGCATATTTTTCAGAGCATTTCGATCAGATTTTTGTCTCTTTTTGAATTACAAACTGATGATTATCATCCTTCACAGGCTTTTAAATCTTCAATCTTTATCTGCTTTTCAAAGCCTCTTTTTGATATTCAGCAATCGCAGAGGTAAAATGCTTGTCTGAATCTGAAATCGAGAGCACGCTAAACATCAAAAATTTAAAATGAGAATAAAATCTATCCAAGAGGATGCAAGTCGTAGTTTATAGTTTTACCAGCCAATCTTTGATGTTGTAATATATTATTTGGGATAACACTTCAGAAATAAATAGGCAAAAAGTCAAGAAGAAAGACTCTAACGAGTTTTCCTATGAAAAACAGAATTAACCAAATTTTTATACTCAAAATATCATAAATCAATATTATTAGCCTTTAAAACCAATCTAAAAATACTTTGATAATCTTTTAAATATATTCTATAATCCTTAGTTTTATCATAAGCCTGAGATTTTTTTAATCCAAAGTAATTTATCAGCATTATTCGGATCTAAATAATAAAAGGATATGGGACATAACCGAAGAATTATTTAATTTTTCAAGAGATTTAATATCTAAATCCAAAAAGTCAATAGAATTCCTCGATCCTTGAAAAGACTTTTCAATTGCCTCATCCAACTTTACAGAAGTTCACAATGATATCATGTTCTTTTCAATTCTTGTATAGAATACACATAACAGAATAGACAGGGACATAACTATCTAAATAAAAACTCACTAAGCGTAGGAACAGCAGCTTTTTATTGTTTTTAGAATATTAGAAGGCAGTGTATCATCTAACAGTTTATAAAACAAATTTTAGACTTAAAAGCAACCAACTATACAAAAACTATCTCTTTCTATTAATTCCATCAATGCAGAATAAACTGCCTCATCTAAAGGAATTATGTGTTGCCATACCAGAGGAATTTGTTTCATAAATTATCTGAAAAAAATTCATTGAAACAGAAAGGTCGTTAACAATAATATTTAATTTATAATCCTTTTTATAAAATTTAGAACTGAGGTTAAATAATAGAACTCACATTTTCATATTGAATATGCATAAAAATTAAATTCTCAAGAATCTAGTACAGCTTCACTAAACTTATCAAAACTAACAGGATAATAACGAAGTGTTGGTCTTCACGGATCATGTATTATTACCTCGTTATTTTTCATTTATCGAGGAAACTAAAATAACATGCCCTCCATTATTTCCCTCCTCTTCTGGTTCATCATGCAAAAATATGATACGAAACTCAAAACATAAATAGACTATCATCTGATTTATCTTGCTTCAGAATAGACAATAAATCAGTATCATATACTTTTTTTAATTTGATCTGATTTCATAATCATAAGTAACATCACTCAAATCAATTTCTTATATCATGAAATAGAATCTCAAAAAGCCATCCTAATAAATTTATGATATTTAGGACTCATAACATCACTCTTTGTTACAGATTGCTTAAGATTCCTGAATATTGTTCAAAAAGACATACTAGAATAATATGTTATACGGAATCCCTAAGAGGGACAATCTATACGCATTTCTGGTATATCTCAGCATTTTCATATCCAGAAGAGTTCCCTGCCTCATAAGTTTCATCATTTCCTCGATTATGTTTGTCGACAAAACTGGAGATCCAAAAATTCATAACTCACATACAGCAAAGTCACAGCGATATCCATCAACTCCTTCTGGAAGAAAATGGCTTTTGATACACATGATCCAGTCATATTAAATATTTAATTTCAATATAAAAAGTACTTACAGCTATAGAATATCAGTAAATCTTTCGAATCTTCACAAAAATAAATTAGTACAAAATATATTTGTCTCTACTCCTTCATAAAAAACTCCTAATCCTCAAAATACTCCTTTCATCATCCCCTCATCTTCCAAAAAGCTCGATAAAACCTTTATTCTGCATCAACTGCCAAAAATAATGCTCCGCTTCTGTCATTTCCCCATGGCAAGGTAAAGACCATCTTACAAATCTCACGATTCTGAATATACCATACCTTTGCAAAACGGCCTCCAACTCCTCAATATATCACTCCTCTATCAAGTGAGGCTTTTTCTTCCTCTGTAATCTCAGTTATCAAATCATAATTTTTCTCATCCTGAGGATCATCCTTCAGATTGATAGGTATCAAGCTCAACATCGATACTCTCAGTTTTTGCAAAAGCTCTAGCAAAATTTCCTCAAAAGATTATCAATGCCATAGAGTGTACCAGCAGAGGTCGTAAAGGGTATTTTTTCCAAAAGAGATAAAGAAAGCTGAGCTCAGTCTTCTTTCTTTTAGGAAAAGTATTGATATTATCATAAAAACGCCTTATACTCTTTCAAAAACTTCTTCATCATTAATCAAATCCCATTTATTGAGAACAAAAAGCAAACGTTTACTAATAATTACTTCGTCATTCTTCTCAACCTCAAAAACAGATAAGTCAGTTTTCCTCTCTAAAGACTAAAAATTCAACTCCTCATCTTCATCTACGAACTTCTGTTAAGATAAAGCATAATCTCATTCATCAATTGAATAGTTTCACGCATCCCAGCCTCAAATCTTCCCAAATCCGCAACAAATGCAAAAACCCTGATTTCAAAACATGCCTTAAAAACGCATTTCAAAGTCCCTTTCCATCACTGCCCTCTATCAATCCAGGAATATCAATGACATTAGCGAAATCTCCAACAGAAACTGAAGCCAGATTTGGCACCAATGTAGTAAACGGATACTGGCAACTTTCGCCTTTCACATCAGCCATACAGTTGATAAGGAAGATTTTCCAACACTTGGGGTTCAAATCAGTCCAACATCTGCCAAAAGCTGTAGTTCAAGGACAATCTCCTTTTATGTCCTGGCTCTCAGAGAATATAAAAGATTTGGATACTGATTTATCGAATCCTTTAAAATGAATATTTCCTTTCCTCATTCACCTCAGGCTAATATCCTCAGTTTTTGCCCATCATGTTCCATTTGCGCAAAGAAGTCTCCCAGTCTCTGCATCCTTGATCATCGTTCAAACTGGAACCATAAGCTCCAAATTCGCTCAATGTGCTCAGTATTGATCCTTTGTTCTTCCTGGTTCTCCAGCCTCTGCCTTAAAAATCTTTCTATACTTATAAATCAATAAGCGTATTTTTCATCTTTTTGAAGCAACAAAGTAGATATCACCTCAAATTTCCCTCAGTCTCAACCATTAGGCCCCCAAAAGGGAACTCAGCCTCTCTCTTCCACTCGCAATACCATCTCCTCACTTTCAGACTCTATAGAAATTCTCACTTCATCATAAAACTGCATCAAACAACTATCTCCCAAAGATAAAAATCAGCCTCAGTATAGGTTTTAGCGAACACTTTGCAAGGAGATTTATTCAAGCAAGAAAAGATGATAAAAGAGAAAATCAGATTCTCTCTTTCTTTTTATAGTTAATCTTCTAATAATTAGATACTACTTTACTAAGTGTGAAACTGAGTTCATGATTGTGCATTGATAATAATACCGAGACTTTCTCTTTCAATAATCATTGATAATAAATTGCCCACATCAAGTATCTATCTCAGGGTTTTTCGTGATAGCCTTTCACATAGGCAATACAAGGCGCATAACTATTTCTTTTTGCCACTGAGAAGAAGCAAGTTCTGGGGCATATCTTGAAATAGGAAGTCCATAGAATCTCGGAGTCGTCTCTATCAAATCATCTTCCTCAAAATAAATCGTAGACGGAGACGCTATCACCACTACCAGACACATAAGTAAACAGCAGTCAACCTCCAGCTTTTAGCTCATTAAATCACGGATAGGTATTCTAAAAATTCCATATTTTCAAAACCTTCCCTCCTGAGCTGTAACAGTAAGTTCATCTCCTGTAAAACGACACGCGATCTACTATCGGATTATCTTATCTCCGCATTGAACTATAACTCCCTTCTCCTCATCATTCCAAATGCGTTCTATAGAGAATACTATTCCACTTATGTTCAAGGACTGTCCTCACCTCCTACATACGATAAACAATATCAAAGAAATAGAGAAGAAGAGTGATAACTGCTATACGAGAATTTTTGTGCATTATTACAGAATAAGAAGTAAAAAGGTAGAGAGATTCTCCTACCTTTCACAACATTTTCTAGAGAATACTCTCATTGAACTGACTGAGAAACATAGACCTTGACATCTCTACCGCAAGACTTTGTAAAGGCAAACTGACAATAGCCACTTCCTCTTCTATGCCACCCCAAGATTGTCCTTTCTTTAGAGTAATCTTTGTCCCTACATCAACTCCTTCTGGTTCCAAAAACTCAAAGAAAACATCTACTGGATCAGGACCTTCATTCAGTATAGATATCCCATACTTGCAGAATTAACATCAGAGCTCAACCCTCCTTATGTCAGGAGGGAAAATTTATAGATAGCACTATGAAATCCACAGCTCACTAAGCACTGAAGCTTCAGAAACTCGCATCGACGAATTGCCCATAGGGAGTGAGACTAGCTTCACTTTTTCTGATAGAAGAAGAAGAGACGAGACATATTTTGATGATTCTCTTTTGAAGAAGAGGTTCATCTTTGCGTTTTCTCGCAGGCAACAAAAGTTGAAACCTACGAAGAGGAATACTGCAAAAATACAGTAACCTTTTTGAGATGTTAACTTTTGTTTGTTCATAAAATATTTAATTTACTTTTATTTTACGAAAACAATTTATTTTTATAGAAAGAAAATCAAGTCTTTTCCTCAATTTAGAACTTGACTCTTTCTACAATATAATGTTTTCATTATAGGACTTCTCAAGCTTTTTCCCCAAATCTCAGCCATAATATCTGTCACGATCGCTATTAAACACGTCCATTCCCTCATCAGTCAATACAAATCCATCCTCATTACTGATCAAAAAGTCCCTGCTCACGATATGTCTCAATCTTCTGCTTAAAGTTTGGCACCAAAAATTTTTCATACTTTTTCAAGTTCTTCACTCAACTATCAGTCCTTAGCTTAAGAAAAACTCCTCAATCAAGTAATCCTTTTTCCCCAAGCTGCTCAAAACCAAGCGGATCCAAAAACTTCCTTCACAATAAAGATTAAAATTTGGAGTATTCTTAAATCTGAGTCAACATTCAGGTTTTTCTTCCTGTTTGAAATAACTCAGCAGCTCTGGAGTCAAAAGTTCTGGATTGAAAAAGATGAAGACAATTCAGACCTAAGCTGAGATAATTTTTCCATTGTTCGATACACTCTATTATGAATACTAGATTTCCCAAGATGAGCAAAAATTTGAAAGTTCATACCTAGCATATCACGCATCCAAAAAGAATAGATTTTTAAGAGTGAAAACTCCTCATAAATATCCTCATCTGTCCCAAAATATTCTCCAGAAATCAGAGTATCCGTATTTTTCCTTTTCCAAACTTGATTTTCGAACAGCTCTAGTGTATAAAGAGAGAAACTATCAGCAAATCCTGAATTTATCAAAAGCAGGAAAAGAAATCTAAAGCTGACTGGTTTCGAAGATAACGATTTCATTTTTACTCTGATTTCGCTTGCCAAAGGCAATAAAATCAAAAATTGAATACCGTTGAATCAGCTGGCTCCTGCAATCCTCTCAAAATTCAACTAATCCTAGGAAAAAGACTATGCCTACCAGAAAGTTGTGAAGACCTCATTATCAAAACTCTGAATACCAAATGAAAACCTAATTCTTGGAGTATGCATAGCGTGACTGGATTTTTACGAATAATCTCGTAAATTTCCTCTTCTGGATACGGATTAAATTCAAAACCTCAATCTCCGCCAAATTTTCACAATCAAAAATATTTCTCCATCGACCTCGATCATCTGAATAAGCCTATCAGCACTGAGCAAATTTGAGTCCCTCTCAAAAATAGAGCGTTTTAATTGGCTGATGAGAGAAGTGCTCTGCATAAAAATGCAGTTTCCTGCTCAAGTACTGACAGATAAGTTTCTACTGAATCAGATTTTTCTTCCATGGGAAAGTAGAAAAGCACAATACTTGCACTTTGACTGACACAAAATGGAATATGCAAAATATAAAAGAAAGCATAAAAATCTGATCAAAAATAAAGAAACTAAGCCTTTGCTAATTCATAAGTATCCTTTTTGCGATCATCAACTCTTCATCTGTTTGGATCACACAACTTTAACTTTACTCGCTGGAGTAGTAATCTCTCTCCTCTCCTCTAAAAATTGTTTACTGATTCATCAAAATCAACTCACAACCACTAAGCCTTCACGATAAGTTTTCTTTTGTAATGATGAATTTTCAAGCACACCTGCCGTGAAAACAATAGCATCTACCCTCAAAGCAATGCTGCATATCCTCCAATAGTCTTCAAAATAGCATCTCGTAGACATCTCAAGAACAAGTGTTTCTCTCCTTCCTTCAAAAATATCCAGCTTCGATATCTCTTAAATCACTTCCTATCTCGAGAAACTCCAAGTACACCAGATTTTTTATTCATGATAGTATCAATTTCTTCAGCACTAAGTCCCTCTTTTTCATAATAAAAGGGAATAATCCTGGATCGATGGCACATTCAATTGTTCCCATCATCAAAACCATCAAACGGAGTGAATCATTGAAGTTTCAATAACTTCCATTTTGGATTGCCGTAATACTCGCCCCATTACCAATATGGCAGGTAATAACCTTTGCATCAGGCTTTCCTAAAAATTCTATTGCTCTTTGATATACATATTTGTGAGAAGTTCCGTGAAACCCATACCTTCTAATTTTTATACTGCTCATACCATTCATAAGGCAAAGGATAAAGGAAATGATCGGGCTTCATAGTCTGATGAAATGCTGTATCACATACTACAAACTATAGGAACTCCTGGAAGCATCTTTTTCACAAGCCTCTAATCTCATGATATTTGCTGGATTGTGCAATGGAGCCCAAAAGAAACCGATCTCCTTAAGTTTTCCTTCACCTCTTCAGTACAAGAACTGACTCTGTGAAATACTCTCCTCCATGAACAACCCTATGTCCAACTGCACCAATTTCATCGAGAGTTGTATTGCTCAATGTTCAGGATTAGTCAAGATATCTAAAAACCTCATGAGAGCCACCTCATGATCTACACAATTTCTTCATTAAAAACTACTTTTTCTCCACTGCAGTCTTGTCAGAGTAATAATCCCTCCAGAAATCTCATGATCCTCTCGACAAAGCCTCCCTTCCCAAGGATACTCTGATCTTCCATATTAAAAACTTATGACTTAAGAGACGAACCCCTGAATTTATAACTAAAATCTTCATAGCAACTCCCATAGATATAGACTATAGTACAGAAAAACACTTAAGAAAGCAACATCTGATTTTTCTCAGCTTTTTCATCATGATACTCAATACTATTATTTTCTTTTCAAATATCATCTGTACTCTCATTTTTGAATACCGCCTACTACTTTCATATCCTAATAGCTATAGTAAAACGATGAAAAATCAGTTTTTAAAATTTTTGCAGATTTGAAATGCTAGATAAAATATAATGCACAGGAACGAATCAAAACGATGAAAATCCGAGAAGAAAAGGCTACTTGAAGTCAAATGGAAGAAGGAAACCAAACTATAGTATTGTATACCTCCTCCAAATGTAACTGAATCTTGCATATGGGACATGTATTGGATCTTCTCGATCCAAGATGTACTCGTAAGACGAAAGAGAATGTCTGGGTACAATACCTTAGTGGATGCCAGGAAACTGATCATCATGAATTACCGCACAAAATAAAAGTAGAAAGAAGTCTAGCTGAAGAGCGGACTTACCAAAGAAGATATCGAGAAGAGATGCCTTTTTAGAGAGAACATGGCAGTGGAAGGGAAAAATACTGAGGAGTAATCACAACTCAGCAGAGGAAATTTGAGCATCACTTGACTGGGAAAAAGAGAGATTCACCATGGATGAGGCTCTCAGAAGCTGTAAAACAAAACTGTGGATCTCTACCGTGATGGCTTGATCTATCAGTGAGAATATACTGTAAAATCGATGTCCTAGATGGGGAACAGCACCTTGCAGATGATGAAAGTTGATTATGCAGACAGAAGAGTGAAATTAGGAAATCAGATATCCAATTCTAGGTAAAGCGAAGAAAGCCTCATTCTCGCAACCACCAGACCAGAAACAATGCTTTGAGGATACTGGAGTTGCAGCCAACCTGATGACCCAAGATACCAGCACCTCATCTGAGGTAACGTTCCTCCTCGTAAATAGAGAAGTACCTCATCGTAGCCGATCACTATGTAGATATGGAGTTTTGGAACTGGAGTAGTAAAAATGACGCCAGCTCATGATCCAAAATAGATTTTGAGGTGGGAAAAAGAACCTGACTTGAGATTCTAGTATCCCTCACCCCTGATGCAAAGATCAATGAAAACTGAGGAAAATATGCAGGACTTGACCGTTTTGAGGCAAGAAAGCATGATCGTTGCAGACCTGAAGCTCAAGGCCATCTTGTCGCAAGTACACAATCACGCAGTAGGACACTGTTGTAGATGTAATACCGTTATTGAAACTCAAGAGTTTCAAAGCAATGGTTCCTTAAAAATGAAAACCACTTGCAGAACCAAAGCAGCTTGAAGCAAAAGATCTGGAAAGATTAAAATTCAAACGCAAAAAGATGGGTAAGTCTATAACATGGCTAGAAAATATCAGAGATCGATGTATCTCTAGGCAAATTTGAGTGGGGACAGAATTCCCTGCCTGGTACGGACCAGATGGACAAACTTTTGTAGCATGAAACAAGAAGCTAAAAATCAGGCTTTTGAGTTGTATCAAGAAGTAGAACTCACTCAAGAAACTGATGTTTTGATACCTAGTCTCACTCAGCATATATGGCCTTTTTCAACAATGGGATGGCTCTGAAAAACTGAACTTCTTCAGCATTTTTTACCCAACCTCTACACTCGCAAACTGGTGGATATTATCTTTTCCGAGTAGCAAGGATGGTAATGATGAGAACATGTACCAACCAGGAGAAGTACCACTTTTCATGAGTGTAATGTTTCACTGAATCGTGAAGATGAACTTGGGCGTAAGATGTCTAAGTCATTAGGGAACTCACTGATCCACTTGATCTCGTGGCTGAATATTGAGCAGATGCGATCAGATTTACATGACATTACAATACTTTCTGCTGGTCAAGAGTGCATTTCTGAGAAGCTCCTTGAAATGGCAGTAGAAACTTTGCAACAGTATGGAACGCAATAAATTTTTGTGCTCATGAACCTAGAAGGATTTTGATCCACAAAAAGATAGAAAAATCTAGATTTTAAATTTTGAACTTGTAGATCGCTGGATTTTACTCAAGATTGCACACTACTATTCAACAAGCAATTGAAAAACTTGAAACCTATGTACGCTTGATGAAGCGGCAAAACTGATTTAGTGAATTCATTAGAGTGATTTCTGTGATTGGTATCTAGAGATGGCAAAAGTAAGACTTTTACGGAAATACTGATCAACAGAGCAAAAACACTGCACAGTGGGTATTATGGGATGTGCTCAAACAAAGTTTCAGGAGCTCTTGCATCCATTTATGCCGTTTATTACTGAAGAACTTAGCAGCAGCTTTGAACTGGAGATAGAGACAATCATGCTTTTCTCGCCATCCAATCGCAGATCCTAGCCAGGTTTCTCAATCTGATGAACAAGCAATGAGTTATATCCAAGAGGTAATCTACTTCTCTCAGAAATATTAGAGCAGAAGCAAATATTGCACCTGGAGTCGAAATTGATGGATTGCGTGAGAACTGAAAAATTCACTTGAACTTGAGATTCTCACAGCAAACAAAGCATCCCTATATGAAACTCGCAAAACTCAAATCACTTGAATTTGGAAAGAAATTCAAAAGCCTGATTTATCAGGATTTAGAGTCGTTAGTAATTCTGAGATTATCGTTCCACTACTTGATTTCCTTGATGTTGAAGCTGAGAAAACTCGGGACCAAATCAGCAAACCAGAACAAGGAATCTCAAGCTGCGAGAGAAAGCTCAATGACTGCAGTTTTTATGGGGAAAGCTCCTGAACATATTATCCAAAGAGAAAGAGATAACCTAGCTGAATATCAGCAGAAAGTTGCAAAACTTCAAGAAAATATCAAACTCCTTGATAGTAAAAATAAGAAAAACCTGAACTTCAATCTCAGGTATATATATTAATAGATTTGCATTATTTAGACCTCCCATCTTATACTCCCATATTGATAGCTGTATAGTATAGGTCCTGACTGCTGAGCCGTCAGTTTAATCTCAACTTGTCAATCCTTAACAAAGCTAATCGCTACTGGATCAATAGAAAGATTGGTACTACTAGCTACCAATACAATCGGCTGCTTTAAGACACCATTATACGCACCTCCATTCGCTTTATTTTTAATTTGAAGTTTAAATGTAGTAGTTTCTCACTTTTTAAGCTGACTTTGAAGATTACCAGTAAAACCAATATCCCACTCACCAAAGAACTTCTTACCACAGCATCAAGTCTACTCCA
>BNJT01002633.1_pt1 | contig 97047 bp, 150 predicted proteins | sample 8540491 | NCBI WGS metagenome assembly BNJT01 (sample SAMD00202455, study PRJDB9452) | human saliva metagenome | host: Homo sapiens | reverse complement strand
GCCTGATTCTTCGGCCAGCCTGAGCCCGGGGTCGGCCAGATATTTGACCACGCCGAGCGTTGCGCCCATAAACCGACACGACAATGCCTGCGAGCACCAGCACTTTACCCGCCGAGTCGCGGGCCGATCAGGCGCGGCAGGGTCAGGTCAAGGTTATCGCCGCAGGCCGCCGCCGAAAGTCGCGCCCCGCATGGTAAAGCGATGCCGCCGCCGGCATCACCGCTGCGCCGCCGCGCCGACGCACGCGCCGGGAGGATACGCCGAGCAATTCGGGCGACCAGCGAACAGGAAATGCCCTGATACACCGCGCCTGCCAGCGACAGCGCCATACCCACCAGCATCGCGGCGGCAACAAAGCGGCAGGCGCAGGTTGAAGCCACGATGCCTTTGCAGGTTTCGTCGGCGCTGGTATTGCTCAGGGTTGCCGCCACCGGCACGAGCGGTACGATAGCGCCCCACGACAGGGAAACACGGCGGCGGCAGTGCTGCTGGCGGCGGTCAGGGCGAGCAGGACGGGGTAGGGGAATGCGGGACATAGAATGAGAAAGCAGCCCAAACGGGGTTTCAGGCTGCTTTTTATGGTTCGATGGCGGGCGGGTTATGGGTTTCATAGGTTGCCTTGTGCTTTCAGGCAGCCTGAAAAGGCCGTCTGGAAACATGGCGGGTAATAAGCGTTCCCTCTCCTGCTTGCAGTGGGGAGGGTTAGGGTGGGGGCGTCGGTATTGACAAACGTTTGTGGTTCCGCAGCCGCGGAACTTTGCGAACCGCCACCCTCCTCAACCGCGCCGCGCGGCGCAGGGGGAGGGAGTTTGATTGTTAGCCGATTAGCTGTTTCAGACAGCCTTTATGCCGTCTGAAAGGCAGTTTGCGTAGGTCGGATACCGTAACCGACTTTTCAGGTTGCCCCATTTGTTCTGTCATTCCCGCGCAGGCGGGAATTCTGCTGGAGCTTTGGGCATGGTTTGGGAACCGTCGGTCGTTTGTTCAACAAGATTCCCGCCCGCGGTAGCGGACTTGCGAAGCTAATGACGGCATTTGCGGCCAGGCTGCTTTTGGTGTGTGCGCTATGGTTTTTCCCTTTCAGGCTGCTTGAAACGAAAAATCAAAAGGGCGCGATTCGACCATAAAGCGCGGCGGATTGTGATTGGTCGAAAGGATCAGTCTCACGTTCTATATCACGCAAACAAAACTCATAATTTCGCACCTTTTTCCAGCGCCGTAGCCGAAACCAAAAATTCGTGCTGGCAAAATCACATCCCATACAGGAAGCCCTCAAATCATGAAACCCGCTTTGGTCTAAACTCAATGTGCTCGCGCCCTGCTTGCCGATTGCCACCGGCGCCGCTGCTGACACCGATGATAATGCCGAAGCCGCCGACAACGGCGAATTGCAGACCGTCCACGTTACCGCCGAACGCCAGGCCAAGCAGCAGTTACCGTTTGCGATTACCGCGCAGGACTGCAGAAGATGCCCGTTACAACGACATTCCGGAATGTCAGCAAATGCCGGGCGTTACTCGTGCACTAACCTCGCCCGTGGCACACGCGGCAACAAACGCTGTTCGACATCCGCGCCATGGGCCCCGGAAAACACGCTGATTCTGATCGACGGCAAACCCGCTGCGCTCGCGCAACGCCGGACCGCTACGGCTTACTGCTGAGCGGCGGTGCGCAACACGCGCGGCGACCCAACTGGGTGCCGCCCAAGAAATCACTGAAAATCGAAGTGTTGCGCGGCGCCGCCGCCCGCTACGGCTCGCCGCGCGCCGCGGCGGCGTGGTCAAACATCCGCACCACCAAACTCCATCACTCCGCGAATTCCACGGTCCAGCGTGGGCATTGCATCCTCGAGCAGCCGCAGGACGGCACGCAGATCAGGGCGCCACCCGCCGGCGCCAACTTCATCGTCGTCGCGCGTCGTGTAAGACACACTCGGCTTTCCGCCTCGTACGGCAGCCCAACGAAAACCAGCCCCCGACGATTTCGGACATCAACGACAGCACCACCACCGCTCACTATAGCAACGCCGGGCTGCGAAGGCGTGCGCAACCGCGACATCGCCGGCCGCCCGGCAATGGGACATCAGCCCCACCCAGCGCCTCACTCGATGCCGCCTGGCAGCCGCCAAGGCACATCAGCAACGGCGACAATACACCTGGAAGCAGCACCGTGCTCGTTCCCGTGGCCAGCGCAACGTGGCTCTCCCGCTTATCGGCAATCGAAACCGCCCGCCTCTACCGCCAAAGCTGCACCCCTGACTCACCGCGGCAACTGTGGGAATGTGACTGGAAAGCCACATCAGCTTCGACAAAAACGTACAGCCGCCTGCCCGAAAGGCTCTGCTCGCAGTGCACCGAGCGGCGCCTACAACAGCACCACCGCTTTTCCGGACAGCATCCTGAAAAACTACCGCTTCGGCAGCCGTGCCGCTTCTGCCTTTTGCGCCGCCACACCTCACCGTGGCGCGGAAGGCGGCCGCCCGCGCCTCGACGATTCACAGCCTCCATGAAGCAAAACCATGCACCCACGGCAATATTCGTGCTCGCCAGCACTTACAGTAGCGGCAGCGCAGTCAGAATGTCGATTTTTCGCCATCTCATGTGCGGAAGACAGATATCCCTCTCAACCGGGGCCGCACCTCTTCCGCACGGCCTGCGCTGGGACTCGACAACACCGCCTTCGGCTCCAAATCTCTCTCTCGTTCAACTTCTCCCACGCGGAACGACAAACGCTGGCGGATCGCAGTGCATCGCCTGCAGCCTTCAGCGCCCACTCAGGCTCAAACCCAGCCCAACCACATGCCGTGCTGACCAACGCCAGCCACGGTTGCCCCATCGACGAACACAACCGCTGTGGACAAACAGCGCGCAAAATAACAGCGTGCCACCGGCGGCACTCGGCGCGGGCAACGACCAGCGCCACCGATCCCTCTGGCTCAGTCAGCGTCCTCGGCGGCTTTCGACTCGCGCCGCGCCTGCGACTTTGTCGGCGAGAAGATATCAAACCCGAAACCAGCATCGTACCGGTGCGCACCCGGTTTCGAGTTCAACAAAGACGGCCGGCCCTCGCGCCTCGCTGGCCATTAATCCGCAACGATTTCGTACGCGCAACCGCAATACTGTCGACACGGTCCGCACCGGTATTACCACCATCGACGCTCTCCGCACCGGCGGCTACGATCGCGACGTGCGCCGCACCACCAATCAAACCGCGCGGGCATCAACATCTGGCGCAACTACACCGCCGCCACCAACGTGTACCGATCGCAACCGCGCGCAAGGCCGTACTTCAGCTGGCTTTCCTGAAGGCAACGTAACCCCGCTGCTCATCGCCGGCGAACTGAACTTCAGCACCAACTTCACCCATTTCCACCGCACGAAAGAGAAGTTCCGCCGGCGCAAATTCCTGCATCGACCCGCCCCAAATATCGCCATCAACAGCACGCTCAACTGGCAAATCACTTCGGAATGGGACTTAACGCTGCCACCTACACCCGCTACGCCCGCCAAAAACCGGCTCCGGCGTCCGCTCACCACGTGTACTCACGCCAGACGGCGGCAGCAAGCCGCAAAGAGTCATGTCGAATTGGGCAGCTACGGCGGTGTTCGGGTTCAACGTCGCCGCCACACCGGAAAGACACCGTCAGCTTGCGCGCTGCAGCACAACCTGTTCGATAAAAACCGTCCCCGTCCAACCGCCGGTACCGCCTGCACCTACACCGAAACGCCGCAGCTACCATATGAGCGCCGCGTTATTCGTTCTGATGTAGCTTGTTTTAAAGGTGCGTTCGAAACTTCAGGCTGCTTTTCGGCATTTTCAGGCTTCGCCGAGCCAAAACCAGGCTGCTGGTCTTTAGTCTGGCAAAGCAGCCTGAGAACTCATCATCATCCGCAGTTTAGGCCTGATGGTAGGCGGAGAGTTCAGCACAGCATCGACCAGCACTTTGGCGCCTGGGTCGGCGAACTGGCTGATGCCGTACTGAAAGCTGAAACGTGGCCGCTGCCTTTGCCGTAGGATTGAGAATGCGCGCGGCTTCGGCGCGCGCGATGGATCGGGCGAGCCGTAGAGGCGGCGGGGTCGATTGTTCTGCAGCGCCACCGCGGCTGCTGACGCGCTCTGGCGCTGCCGATGTCGCAAGTCCAGTCCGGGCCCAGCGCGTCGTCGGCGTCGGCCATCTGTTCGAGCCAGGCCGCGTCTTTGCAACAGCACCACCGGCACGCGGCGGCCTTTGGCGTTCGCGTTTCAGGCTGCCGACGATGCGGCGAAGGCGGCGAGACTGAATTCTTCAAAGGCGGTAAGCGGGCAAGCGCCCCAAGTGTCGAAATTCAGCCGCCGCTCGCGCCGTGTGTCTGATTTGGGTGTTGAGGTGTAGTCGGCAACGCTTGGCGGTGATGAGAATACGGCAAGAGCTCGACGGCGTACATCATGGTTTTGAGGGTGCGCCATTCTTGCCGCCATGTTTTCTGACCATATAGCAGGCCAGTAAACGGGTTGCCGAAAAGCCGATCAGCGGCACGCTACCGCTGAGCGCATCGGCGAGGCGACGGCGCTCAACACAGCGCGCAGCTTTGTCCATCGGCACCGCCAGCGCATGATGCCCAGTTTCTGTGCTGCAGCGGTTTTTTCAAACTTATAGGGCCCTTCTGCCTTCGGCAACATAAACCCGCTTCTCCATGGCGTCGGGCACGGTCAGAATGTCGGAAAACAGGATGGCGTTCGTCGAAGCGATCCAAGGGCTGCAGGTTACTTCGGTACCAGCTCGGTGTTTTTGCACAACGAGAAACTGCCGGCGGCAAGCGCAAGTGGCTGGCGCGGTATTCGGGCAGATAAGTACTTCGGCCTGGCGCATCATCCAAAACCGCGAAGTCGAGGCTGGCGGCAGGGCGCAGATAGGTGCCGCCTTGCGCGTCCAGCTATCTGGGTTTCCGTGTGTCGAGCCATTGTTCAGCCGCTTGGGGCAGCCTGAAAAAGGCGGTTCAGTGTCTGTCATCACGGCAGCAGCGCCCATTCTCATGCCGCAGTAGTCGGGGTGAGACGGTGATGGTTGTTTCGGTAACAGTCGTAGTGGCAAGGTTTCGCCGCCATTATGGTCGCGGCCGAGCAGGGCGGAGATTTCCGGCAGATTGAAACGCCGCCGACGATTTGCCGGAAATAAACCCGTTTGGCGGCGTGTTTTGAGTTTGGCAAACAGCGCACCAAGTCAGACATCCAAACCGCGCGCGAGCAGACAACCGTATCGCGTGCGGCAATCGCAACATAGTCGGCGCTGTCGAGCAGAAAAGCGTGCTGTAATTGGCGATGCCGGCGGCGCGGGCGTTTTGTTCCAGCGTTTGCAGCATCACCGGCTGTAGTCCAGGCAATAAACGTGGCGGCAGTACCGGTAGTGCGGCGCGCCGGTGCCGCAGCCGACATCGAGCAGGTGCCGTTTTGCGGCCAGTCGATGGCAGCGAGCAGGGGCGTGCGGATGGGGCGGTTTCCTCGCCGCCTTCGCGGCGGTTGAGCGCGGAGCTTTGGCGTCCCCACCGCCGTTGGGCTTTGGGCGGTAGCCGACGCGGCCGCATATGGCGCCGCAGTGTTCGGCAAAATCGGTTTCGGGCAGGACGCGGCGGATCGGGTTCATGGCAAAACGGCTTTCGGCAGCAGCCCGGAAAGGAGGAAAAGGCAGCTCGAAAACGCCGTTGCCGCTTTCAGGCTGCCTTCTTTATCTTCGATAATCTCAGGCACAACGCATGGCGGTTGCGCACTTCGCGCGCGCAGGCCTGGTATTCGGCGGCGGTGGTCGCTTTCGGTCACTTCGTCCGAGCGCAGGCGCAGCGCCAGCTCGTGCGGGTGGCGGGTCATCGGCTCGATGCTGTTTGCGGCTTACCGCCCGCACGCTTCTACGGCGGCAACAGTTCGTCCACCCCGAACCGATTGATTTTTTTCTTCTTCGCTCAGCGTCAGACGGCAAGACGCAGCGATTTTTCAACATCGGCGATGCTCGCGGCATGGTTAAATCCTTTAAATTTCGTTTAGCAAATCGGGAAAGTAGGGCATGATTGCGCGCCGTCGCAGCCGCAAAGCTCGCGATTATAACTTCAGTGTAACTTCCGGCATGACGATTTTCCGGCGAAGCTGCCGCGTTGTCATGCTTTACTTGTTGAACCAATTTCTTGTGATTGATTATGTTCCGCTTTCACCCGCGGCTTCCAACGACCCGGCCTACGACTTGGGAACCGCTAATACCCCGATTTACATCAAAGGCAAAGGGCACAGGTTGGACGAACCTCGGTGGCGGCGGCGCAGACCGATATCGATACCGGCAAGGAAGTCACGCTGGCGGCGCGGAAGTTAGTAAAAATGCTTTACCGCACTTTGCATTGCATCCAGGCCATCCGCCCGATGAAAGACGGTGACTGCCGGATTTGACGCCACCAAAAAAATGTGCTCAGCGCCTTTATCCGCAAGGTAAACAACAGCAGCAAATGGAGGCGGCGCTGCGCATCGTTATCTGCGTGCCCTGCGGCTCGACCCAGGTGGAGTGCATCGCCATCCGCGACTCGGCGGCACGCCGGCGCGTCGATTGTCAATCTGACGAGAGCGATGCCATTGCCGCCAATGGCGCCGGCCTGCCGATCGAAGAGCCGCATCGGCCTGGGATGGCGGTGGACATCGGCGGCACCACCGAAGCGGGCGTGATCTCGCTCTCCGCGTGGTGGTATTCCCATTCGGTGCGCGTAGGCGGCGACGCTTGACGAAGCCATCATCAATTATGTGCGCCGCAACTATGGTACGCTGATCGGCGAAGCCACCGCCGAAGAAATCAAAAGCGCATCGGCTCGGCCTCCGGCCTGGAAGTTACCGAAATCAAGTCAGGCCGCAATTCGGGTTGAAGCGCATTCCGCGCTCTTTTCACCATCTCATCCAACGAAGTGCTCGAAAGCGCTTACCGATCCGCTCAGCCAGACAGCAGGCGGTACCGCAACGCGCCAAGCAACCACCCGAATTGGCGCCGATATCGCCGACCGCGGCCTGGCGTTGACCGGCGGTGGCGCACCGCTCAAAGGGTTGATCGTCTTTTGTCGAAGAAACCGGCTCACCGGTGTTAGCCTGCCGAAGATGCTCACCTGCGTAGCGCGCGGTTCGCAAGGCGCTGGACATGGATCGGCAAGGTCAATTCCGTTTTTGTTAATATCTCGATTTTTTCAGGCAGCCTGAAAAACGTCGCAACTTATCCTTCGCCTGCCGCGTATCAGTCCGTCACTGCCGATCTGCCTGTCGCCGCGTTGTCGGTGGTGCTGATGGTCGACGAGCGCTACGGCGATGCAGCGTGCTGCTGGGAACATATCGCCGGCGCGCTGTATCCGCTGCAGTGGATGGCGCAGCAGGCCGTGGAATGGTATGAGCACGGCAGCGCGCTACCTAGCCGCAAGACTATTCGCTCACCGAAAACGAGCGCCTGACTTTGAAACCCCCGGTTGAAAATCGACCTGCACCGCGCCGATATGAACGCCCGCGAGCTCGAGAAGCTCAAACCGCTGGCGGTGCTCGCGCCACGGCTTGGGCGAAGCGTAAACTGCGAGTGGTGTCCAACGGCAAAGAGCCGCTCAACCGCATCATCATCAATAAAGGTAGCCGCCAAACATCCGCGCCGGCGATGCGGTGGTGGATGAAACGGCTTGGTCGGCCAGGTCGCCGTGTTATCCCTTCAGCGCCGAAGTCCATCTGCTTACCGATGCCAAGGCGGTGATTCGTAATGGTGGCGCGCACCGCGTGCGCACGTTGCGTACGGCGGCAGCGACCAGCTCAGTTTGGCGCTATTTCCCCAGCGATGCTGATTTGCAGCCCGAAGACATGTTGGTTACCTGTCTCGACAGCGTTCATCCCGCCGGCATTCAGAAGTTGTGCAGCAGACCGGCTGCAACACCGTATGCCTTATTACAGCGCCCAGCTCAAACCGGTGGCGGCGCTGCGCAGCAGCAAATATGTTGGTGCTGCCGCAGCAGCCGCTGCCGCAAAACCGGCGAAACCACGTCCGATGCCGCAGCCGCTTCCCCGTTCCGTCTGCCAAACCATGAACCATTTTGAAAATATCCCGATACCGCATCCAAACGCCTGCCGCTATTGAGTCTGGCCTTGCATGATGGTCGATTTTGTTTGCTTTGTGGCAGCCCGTTTTACCGGCTGCCCGAGCCGACGGCGCGATGCGCGGGTTGTATTGGGTGATCAACGCCCCGCACCGTCGGCATCGGCGCGCGGCGTTTATCGTCGGCCTACTCGTCGATATTACCGGCACCGGCTCGCCCACCGGCATGCACTCTCGCTGGCGTATAGGCGGCGGCAGCCCATCTCGCCGATCCGCAACCTGCGCCAAATCGAAGCATGACCACACGCTTACCAGCAAGCGGTAGTCGCACTAATCGCCCTGATGAGCAGTTAGCGGCGGGTGCAGGTGCTGGTGCGCCTGCGTTACGACCACCGCTTTTCAGGCTGGCTGGTGTTTCTTTCCCTCTCGGCGGCACCGCCAGTAGCCGATTCTGAATAAGGTCATGGTTTCTGACCAATCTGTCGCCGTCTGAAACGATGAAAAGCCTCGCGTTGTTCTCATCCGCCCCCGGCGGGAAGCGCCCGCAAACCGGCAGCGCGAGATTTTCTGATCCGCCTCGCCGGCGGCGCTGCTGTTGGTGCTGGTAATGTTTGGCGCTGGGCCGCCCGCTTTTTCTACCTGCAAATCAGCAACACGACGAATACACTCGTTAAGGCCGCCACCAACCGCATCAGCCTCGATTCCCACCGCAACCGGTGCGCGGCGAAATCATCGATGCTAACGGCGGTGGTGCTGGCGCGCAAACTATCCGGCCTATTCACTGGAAGCATTCCACAAAAGAAAACCCACCGCAAAATTGAAGATCTGATCGAAGATCTGCGCGCTTATGTCGAGCCCTGACGAAACCGATATCAAGCGCTTCATTCCGCGCCGATATGCGAGCCTCGCGAAAAAGTGCCGCTGAAGCTGAAGCTCACGCCTGACGAAGCTCGCGCGGCTGGCGGCGCAGCTGTATCGTTTCCGTGAAATCAACGCCCGCACCTTCCGCGAATACCCTACGGCAGCCTGACTGCGCACCTCCTTCGGCTATATCGGCCGCATCGTGCGACAAAGACCAGAAAAACGCCCGAAGAGTCCGCCGTTCCGCCGCTCTACCACGGCACCACCCCACATCGGCAAATCCGGTTTGAAGCTCTTTTACGAAGCTTCCAGCTGCATCGGCGTGCCCGGCCATCGCGAAGTGGAGGAAAGACGCCGCCGCAACATCATCCGCGAAATCAACCGATCCGCCGCAAACCGGCCAGGACTCTGCGTTTGGCGATGGACATCCGCGTCCAGCAGGAGCCGACCGCCCACGGCCGGCTGCCGCGGCGCGCTGGGTACCATCGACCCGCAAACCGGCGGCATCATCGCCTTTGTTTCCAAGCCCGCGTCGATCCCAATCTGTTTATCATCGACGGCATCGACAGCGATACATGGAAAGCGCTCACGAAGACTCAGCAGCGGCCGATGATCAACGCGCAAACTCCAGGGTTTGTATCCGCCGGTTCGGACCTTGGCCGCGTATGCGGCATGGCGCTACGCTTGAAAGCGGCAAATCAACCGGCACACCGTCATTCCCGCGCCCGGCGTGGAGCACTCCCGGCACCCGGGCAACCAGTTTTCGCGATTCGGTGCGCAGACGTACCACGGCTCGGGCCAATCCGATGAAGCCATTCAGGTGTCGCCGGATACTTTCTTTCACCGCCTGGTTTCGAATCGCATCGAGAAAACGTACGGCCGTATCTGGGCGCAGTCTCGGCCTGGGCAGAAAACCGCATCGACCCGTGCGCGGCGGGCACCAAGGCGCGCTGCCTTCGCCCGAATCGGAAGGCCGCTGCTCCGCGCTGCCTGAAAACCGCCGCTACGCTGGAATATCGCCGGAAATGGTGTGCTGGTGAGCATCGGCCAGGGCTATAACGCCTCATACCCCGCTGCAGATGGCGTGGCAGGCCACTTCGATACTTCGCCAACAACGGCGCGGTATTCCGCCCGCATCTCGGTCGAAAGAGCTGCTCGACCAGCGAAAAACCAGCGCTTAACCCGGCTCGGAACCCAATCCCGACACAAACGCCGTTTTCACCTGCAAGCAATTTCAACCATGTCAAACAGGCGATGGCGCGGGTGATCCAAAAGCGGTACCGCCAAGCGCATCAACGGCGGCCTCAAACACAGCATGGGTGGCAAACCGCACGCGCAGGTGGTAGATTGCCCAAGGCAAGCGCGGTTAACGCCGCCAGGCTGCGCGTGCAGCACCGCGACCACGCCTGGTTTATTTCTGCGCCGGGTTGAAAAGCCGCAGACTGGTGATTGCGGTGATTCCTGACAAACGGTGACTGGTTGCGCCAGTGCTGCGCGCTGATTGCCCGCCAGCCGAGTCGACTTTATCTTTGCGCTGGAAGCGAAGACAAACTGCAGCCCGCATCCGCGGCGGCCGCCGTACCGCTCAATCCGCTGCTTGAAGGCAGCCTGAAACGGCTACCAGGCCGCAGCAAAACGTTCAGGCTGCTTTTGAAGCCGTAGCCAAAGAGCGGTGCGCGCAAAGCGCCTCCGAAGCATCGGCGCCGGCCTGCCCTGCAATCCTTACGCAACCGCAAAGGGCCAACCATGACCAAGCAACGCGACGAAAACCCGCTGCTGAAGCCTCGCACCCGCTGTGGGATCCGCTCGACTGGCTGCTTTTCGTTGCAGCATGCTGGCGGTGTATCTGATGAGCGTTACGGTTTCTTTTGTACGCCGATACCAGGACTCGCGGCTGGAAAGCAAAACCCTCGCACACCGTGCTCGCTGGCGCGCGCTGCCGGTGGCAGGTACGGGTGCGGCCTGCAGTGACTTTGAGCACGCGCCGCCGATGTATATTTTCGGCGTGCCGCTGCTGGGCGTGCATCGGCGTAACCGTCAACGGTCTCGACCCGCTGGCTCAATCTTCGGCCCGTTCAGGCTAGCGCTCGGAGATTATGAAAACTCGCGCATGCCGATGGTGGTGGCGTGGTTTTTCCAGCGTTGTGCGAAAACGATCTGGCGCTGGACACCTATCTTGATTGCGCTGGTAGTGGTGTTGGTGCCCGCGCGTCGATTCCTCGGCAGCCCGATTTGGGCACCGCCACCCTGATTATGGCCCTCGGGGCTCTTGGTGGTGTTTTTCGCCGGCCTGCCGTGGAAAGTGATTGCCGCCGCGCTGATCGGTTTTATGGCCGCTTCGCCGCCGCCGATTTGGAACTACGGCCCGCACGATTACCGTAGAAACGCCGCGCGCTGACCCAGCTCGATCCCGCGTTCCAAGCACCCGCTCGGTTCGGGCTACCACATTCTGCAGACGATGATCGCCATCGGCCCGGCGGCCTCAGGGCAAGGGCTGGCCTCACCGGCACCGTGACCCGTCTCGATTACATCCCCGAATCGACTACCGACTTTATCTTGCACGTGTACGGCGAAGAGTTCGGCCTGGATCGGCAACTCGCTGCCGCTGTCGGCTTTACACCATCATCAATCGGCCGCGGGCTGTATAGTCTCGTTCAAAGCCACCGCCGCTTTACAACCGCATCGCTGATACCGCCGCGCTGACCATGACCTTTTTCTGCTACGCCTTCGTCAACAGCGGGCATGGTCAGCGGCACTTTTGCCGGTGGTAGGCGTGCCGCTGCCGCTGGTTAGGCCACGGCGGCACCGCCACTGTCGATTATGGCGACTCGCCCTGCTGATGGGCACTGCCAACCGTAGAACACGCTTCAGTCAACGCTTTCGTTAGCCGTTACTGCGGTTTTTCAGGCTACCTGAAACCGCGTTTTCAGGAGATGCTGCGCCGACCGCCGACACACACTCGTTCCTCGTTATCGACATCCGCGAGCGCCTGCCGCCCGCGCGCTGTCGCAGGTCGAAGCCTTTATGCCGCCGCCGCTGCGCGCTTTATCGAAGGCCGCCGCCCGCCGACGTGCCGCCGCTCTTGGACCGAGCAATATCCCGAGCTGCTTCGGGCGCCACCATCGAACCGGGTTTCCTGCATGCCTGCGCCGATGCGCCGCGCTCGAGAAAACCGTTTTTCCCGCTCTACACTGGAAGTGGCCGCCGCCATCGCTCAAAAGCAGCCTCGAAAACGTTAGTGCTGCCTGGCTGCCAGAACCCATATCTGCGTGCCGCAGACCGCTCTCACTTCCGCTGGCGCAAGGTATTACGCGGGTTTACGCGCTGAAGACGCGCTTACTTCGCGCACGAAGCCAACAGAAGCCAACGGCCTGCGCCAGATGCAGCGCTGCCGGCGCCATTGTCAGCAACAGCGAAAGGCGAGAAAGACCCAGCTTTGGCTCGATGCCAAACATCCCCAGTTCAAAGCCATCTCCAAACCGATTCAATAAGGATACCGCCATGTTATACCGGCATCAGGTGCAGGGCACCGGGCTCGATCCGTGCCATCGACAGCGCGCGCCCGATTTCCGCCGCTTCACCGTCGAATTCAAGCCTCGAGCATCCGGCCGGTGGGATGGAAACCGGCGCTTCAGTCGCTCCACAACGGCTGCCGCCTCGACCGTAACTCCGCGTTTCAGGCCGCCTTTGCCGAGTTTCGATCTGATGGCGGAAACGCTTTCACTAAACCAATTTGGGCAGCCTGAAAGCCGATCGCGGTCGGTCTCGAGCGCGCCGCCCGCTTCGGCGGACGAAATCGGCGGCCATGTGATGAGCGGTCACATTACGGCCACCGTCGAAATCATCCGCATCGACGAGAATCGGCTTAAAACCGCACGCTGTGGTTCAGGGCTGCCTGAAAAACCTCAAACCCTATCTGTTTGCCACAAAGGCTTTGCTCGGCTCGACGGCTGCAGCCCGGACCGGTCGGCAGGTCGTTGGCGACGACGCCTTTTGCGTGCACCTGATACCGGAAACGCTGGAGCGTACCCTTGTTCGGCAGCGCTGCCGCGCCGGCGTGATGCGGTCAATCTCTGAAATCGACGCCGAAACCCAGGCGGTGGTGGACACCGTGGCGCGGGTGATGGCGCAAAAGAGGTTTTCAGGGCCGCCCGAAAGGCAGATTTTTCCAAGGATAAAGCGATGCAGGCTCTTCCCATCAGCGCAACGCCATGCCGGTGACGCCGGAATATCCGGCGCAGTCGCTCGCGGCATTATCCGGTTTCGCCGAAGTCATCGTGCTGGACAACGGCTCGAGCGATGCCACCTGGCGGAAATCGCCGCCGGTTTCGCTAACGTGCGCCTGCAGCTTTACTCGAAAGTGCCCGTTTATATCGGCTTCCGGTCCGCTGAAAACCTAAAGCCGCTTCGCTGGCCGAGCACGACCGGATTCTGACATCGACAGCGACGAAATCGTCCTCCCGAACTGGCCGGGCCGCCGAAACTGCCGCCGCTGATCGCTCGACGAAAAATACGTGCCACCGCCGCCGCGGCTGAACCACTACTGCGGCGCCCGATCCGCAGCTGCGGCTGGTCGCCCGACCGCGTGCCGCGACTTTACCCATCATCGCGGTTGCGTGCATAATTCCACCGCCGCGTCCACGAATCGCTGGCGCTGCCGGAAAACACCGCTACCGTGCGCCTGCGGCAGGAATTGCTGCATTATTCGCTTTGACGGCGTATCCGAATTGCGGAGAAAAAGTCCAGCGCCATACCGATTTGTTTGCCGAACAGCAGCAGTTCAAACAGCGCACTCGCTTTCTCTTGAAAATCGCCATCAGCACACGGCGCCGCGGCTCCTTTGTCAAAAGCTATCTTTTTCGCGGCGGCTGGCGCGACGGCGCTGGCTCGGCTGGGTGATTTCCCGCCGCGCAGCGCACAGGTCCTATTACAAATACGTCAAGCTGGCTCAAGCCAACCGCCGGCTCGAAGCGTTTCGCTGATTATCAGCGTCCGCAGCGGCGCCGATGCGCTTACCGCCGTGCTGCAGTCGAGGCTGGCGCAGCAGACGGCGCCCGATTTCGAAGTGCTGCTTGCTTCGTCTGCGGAATGCGATGCCCGCACCGACGCCGTAGTCGAACAATATCGGTTGCTGATACCGCCCTTGTAAAGCTCAAGCTGAGGCAGCTCTGGAGACGGCAGCAGGGCAGAATCAGCCATCCGCGCGCTGCCGCACAGCCGCTGGTGACCATGCGCCGCTGCGATATGCGAAACTGCTGCATCCCTGACGGGCCGCCGACCGCGCAGGCGGCAAAAGGCGTGTTGGTGGCGCAGGGCGCAGCAGGGCACTGGGATCAGGTCGCCACCGATGCCGTGCTGAGCGCAGGTCGGCAAAACGGCAGCTTGTTCGCTGGCGTGGAAATCGGCGCGGCTCGAGAGACGCCTGGCACAAACGGTTGCGCTTGTGCCGCATTCCTCCTGCTGGCCAAACTGCCGATCCGCAGGGAAAACGTAACCTCACACCGGCATCCGCGGCTGCAATATGGGTCTCTGCCAAGACGCGCAGCGCATCAACGCTCTTTAACAGCGCGATTTTCGTCGGCTCGGGACGCGAAGACAGCGAATTTGCCGCACGATTTTCAACGCCGGCGGCAAAACGCGCCAATTTGAAATTCGCCGCCGTCGCCTCATCATTTGTGGCAGACCACGAGCGTCGCGCCAGTCGCCGCCGGAAAACGACCGGCCTCTGGCGCAGACGCTGGAAGGCAGCCTGATCCGCTGCGAAAACGGCGCGGACCGCTTTGCCGCAGAAGCGGTGCAGAACGAGAAAGGCAGCCTGAAATGAGCGATAACGAACTGGAGAGGTCCGCGAAGCAGCCTCATACCGGCGTGGCGGAAACGCTGGCTTTACTTTTTGAAAGAAGCCGGCAGCGACGAAGCGCCTGGATGCCGCCGAAGCCCGCCGTTGGCAGCAGCTGTTTGCCGAGCGGCGAAGTACCGTTTTGCCGAGCTGGCCGAAAACTCGTGCGCGCTTATGTGGAGGTGAGCCGGCGATGCCGCGCAACAAATGGCTTGCTGCTGGCGCTGCTGTGGCTGCGTGGCCAGCATCTACGCGCTGGCGCTGCGCGAAAACGACAACGGCAGCCTCGAAAAGCACCGTTTGCCCATTTCGACAAATTCGTCCACGCCGCGCCGTTTTTCGCCCAACTCCTGGCTGCCGGCCAAAGCCTGGCTGGCCGACGCCCGCCGCCGCCAGCGCACCGCTGGCGTTTGCCGTGATTTACGCCGCCGCCAGCGAGTTGGCGCAACATTATCTTGATTCCGCACCCGCAGCGGCGATATGCTTTGATTTCGCTGCAGACTTTCAGTGCGGCGCCGGCCGGCGCGCTGTAGCTCGCGGCGCAAATCCAGCAAGCGCGCAGCCGCTCGAACGGAAGATATTTGAAACAACAGGAGGCAGCCCGAGAAAAGTCAGGCCGCCTTTTGCTGCGTTTTGCGCGCGCATACGGTTTGCGGAATATTTGGTACGGTTTCGCTGTGGCGTAGGTAGCGGTTCGAAAACCATGGCGACGTTGGTGGATCAGGAAGCGGCCTTTTGGCGCGCTTACTGCACGCGGTTGACAAGCTGATTTTGCGCAGGCCGAGTTGTAGCCAGCCGCTGCAGGTCGGCACAGTTCGGCGGCGAAATAGCGCGCAAAGGGGACTTCGGTTTCGGCGTGGCGTAGTCGGCAAAATCCAGCGCAAAAGCGGCACATCAGGTCTTTGGATGATGTTGCGGCGCAGAAGGTCGTCGCGATCGAGATGTAGTAGCGCATAACGGGCAGTTGTCCGCATCGAGGGCGTGCGGCAGTATTTTCGATGTCGCGCTCGTTTTGGCTGTAGGTATCGCGATCTTTGCCGATGGCGGAAACGCCGATGGCCACCAAACCGCAGTCGGCATAGGGTGGAATAGCCTTTCGAAGCCGCGCCGCAGCCGGCTGGCCTTCGCGCGCGATAGCCAGCTTTCTCCGTCGTCGGCTGGCTTGGCGAAGCGGTCCATGCCGATAAACACATAGCCTTTCGGCATCGAGACGGCGCACGGCGTATTGCAGGATGTCGAGTTTTTCGCTGCTGGGGACGGTATTGCAGTCGATGCGCCGCTGGGGTTTGAAATGTGCGGTAGGTGGCGTAGTGCAGAGTGCGAGGTGGTCGCGAGAGAGAGTGACGGTATCGAAGGTGGTTTCTGATGCTGGAGAGGGTTTGATGCGGCAGGCCGTAAACTCAGATCGACGCTGACGGATTTGAAACCGGAATTGCGGGCGGCTTCGATGACTTCAGCGTTTCTTCAACGGTTTGGATGCGGTTGGACGGCGTGGCTTTGGACCTTGGGGTCGAAATCCTGGATGCCGACGCTCGCGTGAGTCGAAACCGGAGCTGGGCTGAGATGCCCGATCGTGGCGCGCGCGCCGACTTTGCGTGCGGGTCGATTTCTGATGGAGGCCCGCCGTCGTCCAAGAGCTGAGCGCTCGCGGATCGGCGGCGAACACGCGCTCGAGCTGATCGTCGGAAAGCAGTGTGTGTGCCGCCGCCGAAGTGCAGCTGCGCCGCGGGTGCCGTCCGCCCAGGTGGGGGCGAGCAGCGCGCCATTTCTTTTCCAGATAGTCGAGATATTCGTCGGCGCGGGTGCTTTGGTGATGATTCTTGTTGCAGCCGCGTAGTAGCAGATGGTGCTGTGAGCATGTGATAGAGCGACAGGGAGTTTTCTTCAGGCCGCCCGGCAAGCGTGTCGCGCAGTGTGTTGTGGTATTCGCCGCCTGAAAGCGCGTCGTGGAAGCGGTCGGCGGTGGGTAGGATGTGGCGCGGGTATGCTGGCGAGGCAGGGAGGCGATCAGGCGCCGGTCGAATTGGATGGTGTGGTGTTCGCGGTGATTACTTTATTGTTGGTATAAATTTTGTTAGAATAAGCCTGTTTTATATAAAATTCATTGACTTTGGTCAGCCAGATAACCGGATGCCACACCCAATGACGAAAAATCCATCCCCCGATTTCGCAATGCGCAACCCGCTCGTTCCACGAATTGTGCACGCCGGTTACGCTGGAAAAACGGTAGAGTGCGAACCTGACGCGGTTGAGCGCCAGGAGCCGCCGGATTAAAAAGGGCGAATACGTCTGTAGCCCACGCCGGCGAAGAATTTTCTTCGCTGTTCGCCGCCGTGCGTACCGGTTTTCAAAACCACCGTTACCCTGCAGGACGGGCGCGCGACCCAGGTAACCGCTAGGCGTCCGGGCGAGAGCGATGGGCATGGACGGCATCGCATGAACCGTTGCTACAGCTGCGATGCCATTCCCGCACTGGAAGACAGCGAAGTGTGCGAAGCGCGCTTGAAAGTCTGGAAGAGTTTTGCATGGCCGCGCGCCGAAAATCAACACCCATCCGCCTGTTCAGCAACGAAATCGTGCGCGACCAGCAAGCGTGATGCTGCTGTGCAATATGCGTCGCCAAGAGCGCCTTACTGCGTTCCTGTCTCGCCAACCTCTCGCAGCGTTTGCAGCACCGCGGCTTTTCCGCCAGCGGATTTTATCCTGCGACGTCGCGCGACGAAATCGGCAGTTATTTGGGGCTGGAAGCTGGAAAACCGTCAGCCGCACTTTTGTCGCGCTTTCCAACCAAAAACGCCCGGATTGCTGTCGACCGCGCCATGATCCGTTTATTGCAAGCCCACGCGCTGCAGGATCGGTGTGGCTAGCAGTATCGAAAGAAGTGAAAACGGGCTGATATTAACGTTTCTACGGCTAGGCAGCCCGAAATAGAGAAATGCTAACGATTGTTATACCATAAACAATATTTAGTTAATTTTGCTGACTTTGCGGTAGGTGCTTTATAAACAAGGCAGGATAAGCGGGCGTAAAGCCGGTCGGTCTGCCCGCCGTGTTTTTCGGCCCAGCGAGACGATGACAGTCAATGGTTTATCACGGGCGCCAACGACATCCGTTTGGAAGAAAAACTCAAACCGCAAATCGTTGACCACCGACGCAGTAGTGAAAAACGTCAAAACCACCATCTGCGGCAGGCACCGACTTAGGTATCCGAAAGCGCAAAACCGCGAAAGTGGCCGAGACGGGCGCATTTTGGGGCATGAAGGCGTCGGCATCGTTGAAGCAGTCGCCTCGGCGGCGAAACATCAAAGTCGGCGATAAAGTCATCATCTCTGCGCAGCAAACGCCGCAACCTGCGACTACCGCAAAACCCAGCTCGATTCACTGCCGCAACGGCGGCTGGATACTCGGCTATATGACTCGGACGGCACGCAGGCCGAATATGCGCACCGCCCTGGCGCCGACAACAGCCCGATTCCGCCGCCCGCCGCCGTGGATTCGACGAAATCGCCCTGCTGCTGTCCGACATCTCGCCCACCGCCCACGAAATCGGCGCGGCAGAGCGGAGACGTCAAACCGGGTGACACACCGTATGATCGCGTCGGCGCCGGGCCCGTGCGCAGTCCGTTCTGCTGACCGCGCAGCTTTACAGCTGCCACGATTATCGTCTGCGGATATGGACGAAAACCGCCTGAAACTGGCGAAAGAACTGGCGCCACTCACGACCATCAATCCCGCGTCGGGCGACATTCCCGCGATTTACCGCCATCGTCGGTCGCGACGGCGTCGATCGCGCGATTGAGTCGGTCGGCATTCCCGCCACTTGATATGAGCCAAGACATCGTCAAACCCGGTGCGGCTTACATTGCCGTGATCGAGTGCACGGCAAGCCGGTCGATTTCAAACTGGAAAAACTGTGGATCAAAACACCTGCCAGCAACACCACCGGCCTGGTCAATATCAGCAGTACACCACCGCCGAAATGCTGCTCACAGCCGCACCACCAGCTCGGTGGACTACACTGAAAATGCTGGACCCACCATTTCAAACCGTCCGAATTGAAAAAGCTCACGACGTGTTCAAACACGCTTCGGAAAAACCAGGCGATGAAAGTGGTGCTGGTCAACGACCAAAATCCTGCTTTAGGTGCTGATCAGGCAGCCCGCAGAGCCTTCAGGCCGCCTCAGCGTGTTTGCAACATTATCAAAGCGCTGCAGCGCCGCTGCTTTTTACAGCGGGAGCGTCCTTTTACAATGCTGCCGCCCATTGGGGTAAAATTAACATAGGTAAAATAACGTCCTTACGCTTCCGATTATCCGTTTTGTGCACCGCATTGGCGCGCATTGTCGTAGCCGCGCCGCCGCGTTTCGCTGCCAAAAAGCCCTGCTGAAACCCGGACTCAGCAGTTCGACAGCAGCGCCGACAGCGCAAAAGCATCAATTATTAAACGACATCCAGCAGAGGGCGCAGTCCGCCCAAAGTGATTGATCGGCATGCAGGGCAAGCCGAAGCCGCCGAAAGGCATGGTATTTATCGGCCGGGACGATGCCAACCTCCGCTGATGCAGATGGGGAAAGACAGCGAAAACAACCGCCACGGTTTGCGTTACCCGAGCAGCAGGATGATGAGGATTGGCTGGTCGATCTGAACTTACGTCGATTCGCACACTGCTGCACGACGACGCCAAAGACTGGGATACCGCCCATATGCTCGGTAAAGCGCTCAAAGAAGGCAACGAAGAGCAGAACAAAGTACGCAAGGCTGAGCGGCATTGCCGAAATGAAACCTTCACGGCTGATCGAGCAGCCGCACCATGATGCCGCCACACGCGCCTGATTTAATGATCGACGCCCATGAAAAAGGCAAAGCCGATCACAACCCTGCGGTCAAAACTACAATCCGCCGCGCTACGCGCCAGCGCAAAGGCTACATCAATGGTCTGACCCTGGTTACCGACAGCAAAAGACATCGCCAACAGCAAACCGGGTGGCGACAGCAGCTTCCTGGCCGACATCGAATCAACCAGCGCGAGCGCTATGCCGACTGACAACGCCAAGCACCGAGCATAGCCGCCGAATACGGCCTGCGACTGCTGCTGGTGGGCGGCGTGGCGGCGAAAAACCCGTCTGCTGGCGGGTGATCGGCGCCTTCGTCGCCGAAAGCCGGTACCCTGATTATCGGCGCCGCGCCGTCGGCGGCGCGATCAAATCCTGGCCCGGCTGCCGCCGCGGCTGGATTTTCCCGCCCAGGCAGCCCGAAAAAGGGCAGGGCGCCGCTGCGCTCGGTTTCGCCACCGCTTTTCTTCAGGCCGCCCGAAAACCGTTTTCTCCCTGTTACGGAGTTTTGATGAACCCGATTTTCGGAGCCGGCCTTCTCAAACAGCTCAACAGTGCGATTCTCGGCAGCGCCGGTATTCTCAAACAGCTCGTCGCCAGCATTCTGCAGATTACCATCGTCTTGCTTGGAAGACGTGCCCGGTGGAAAACCACGTCGGCCGGCTCTTTGGCGGCGGTACTCGGCTGACGCTAAGCACAGCGCGTGCAGTTCACCAACGACATGCTGCCGCCGATCTGCTCGGCGTAAACGTGTTTTATGCCTCGCCGAGGGCGCGCGTTCAAATTCCATCCCGGGCCGGTGACCAACCAGTTTGTGCTGACCGGACGAAATCAACCGCGCTTCGCCCAGTGCAGTCGGCGCTGCTCAGCGGATGGAAGAGCGGCAGGGTGTCGCGGACGGCAAATCCTATCGTCCGCCGCAGCCAGTTTCTGGTCGTCGCCACCTAAAAACCCCAGCGAGTCAGCTGGCACTTTTCCCGCTGCCTCGAAAGCCAGCTCGACCGCTTTGACGATGCGTCTGAGCATGGCGTTGTCCCGCCGAAGAAGCGGAAAAAGCGCTTTACCGCCAGGGCGGGCGTTGCCGCCATGCCGCCGCGCAGCTGTGCAGGCGGTGCAATGCCGCCGCAGCAGCGCGGCGCAATGGCGCAGCAGGTGCGCGCTCTGACTGCTTTCCGATGCCAGCAGCCGCCTGCGTTTACCGGCTGGCATTGCCACCCGCCGCCCGGGCTCGTTCGTAACCGGTCCCAGCTCGTGCCGGCTTTGTCGTTGGCTTGCAGGCCGCACGAGCCTCGGGCCTTTCTCGAAGGGCGCGACTTTGTGCCGCCGGAAGACCTCAGAGCGGTGGTGGGTGTCAGTACTAAACCACCGCCTGCAAACCCTAAACCAGCGCGACAGCGCCGACGTTCTCAACGATTGTCGCCCATGTCGCCGTTTGAGCCGGCTGCCGCGTCCCTGCGCGTTTTGACAGCGAAGGCGTCGGCGCGTTGCCACATCCGCCTGCGCCCGACCCAGGTTTGTGCCTGACGCTGGCGGTCTCGGCTGCGGTGCGGGTGGCGGCGGTCAACCACCAGGCCGACCGCCTGTGCGCTGTGTGTGTGACTCGCCGGGCTTTGTCGCCGTTTCTGCGCTGATGACCCCGCGCCAGCTGCTCGGCCTGCGCATCGGCGCCGTTTACCGCGGCGAAGTGTTTCAGCCGGGCGACACCGCCGAAGCCGTCTCAGCATCAGCGGCGGCAAACGCACCGCGGCTGTTTTGGTCTTCCAGCTGCCGAAACACGGCTTTCGACGAAGAAGACGACGATACCGCTGCCGATAAGCTGTGGCAGCGCTGCGAAACCGCTCGATAATGCCGATTTCAGGCTGCCCTGGCCGATTGACAGCGGTGCGCCGCGGCCCTTTCCCGAGCCAGCTGAGTTTCACCCTCACCACCAGCGCGCTCGGTTTGTACTACGCCGAATGCCTGCTCGAAATGGCGGACCGACGCGCTGGCAATCATCCCGCGCCGCTGGCGCGCAGCCTCACTACACGCCGGCAGCGGCAGCGATCCGGAGCAACCGCCCGATCGCGCCGGATTTGAACGGTGAAGATCTGGCCTCATCTCAAGCCCCATCAAAACGGCGCTTCGCTGCAGCACGTTGCCTGCAGCCAATACGCCGCGCGCGGCGAAATGCTCGACAAAGTTTTTCGACCAGGCGCCGCCGGTGCCCGTCAGCCGCATCATTTCCTACTCGCGACTACCCTGCCGCCGCCCAGCGCGACCGCCTCGGCATCGCCGCTTGCTCCACCGCGTGCTCGAAGCTCGAAACGCAGCGGCAGCCCCATCTCAGCTCGAATTGCCCGCGGCGCAAGCCTGCTTTCGCCGCAAAGCTACTGCAGCGCGAAAAGCTTCCTTGAGCGCGCTGGCGCTGGGATGTAGGCAGCCCGAAAGCGATAGCCAGAGAAAAACACAGCTGTCGTCGAGTGAGTAAAAGGCCTGCCTGAAAAGTTTTCAGGCCGCTCTTTGTTTGCGGAAATAACGGCAAGTGTCTGCTTTCAGGCCGTTTTGTCAGAGTTTCAGCAGCGCCTGGAAAGCCTCTTGCACGGCTTGTCAGGCTGCTTTGAATGAACAGCAGGCGCGTAGGCCGATACTCAGTGTCCGACAAGATTGCAAATAGGCAGGCAAGCTGAACAACGCAGACTTTTCTTCGAAACATCGGATTCGAGCATTCGACCTACTCCCCAAACCATCCTATCCAATCGAGTTGCGGCCGCTTTGTTCCAAGCAGCCTGAAAAGCGCGTGTTGCGGTTAAACCCAACTTCCGATGCCAAAAGATATGTTAAGGCGACCCAATGAGCACGCAAAGGCAGCCTGAAACCTTTCAGGCTGCCTTTTTGTTGCCGCCGGATTTGCGTATTCAGCGGCCGTACAGCTGCACGAGTTGCTGTCCACCACCGTCAGCTTGCCGGTGGTCGGTGATGACCAGGCCGTGCACCTGCACCGAGGCGGGCATCAGCGGATGGCAGCGGATTTGCCTGATGCGTGGCGCACGCTCGTCTTCCACGTTGTCAAACCGGTCAGCCAGGTATCCAGATGATGACTGCCGTGTGGCGCAGGGTGGTAATGCGGTCTCGGAATGCGGCGGCGCGCGCCTGTTCGAGAAAGTCCGCGGGTTCATGCCGCGCATGCCGCAGTCGATGGGCGACGACCATAATCTCTTCAACGTGCAATTCCAGCACCGCCACCAGCAGCGAGCGCATCACCGAACCCCCACGGGTGGCTGACCACCGCGCCGGCGTTTTTAATCAGCTTGGCATCGCTGTTTTCAGACTGAGCGCGGCCGGCAGCTGACATGCGGGTGTCCATGCATCGAAAGAATCGCCAGCCGGCGGTCGGGAATGATTTCTGGTAGCGCCCGGCGTGGGCGCCGGACTCCACAAATTTTCGTTGTGGGCGAGGACGGTTCCAGTTGCGACATCTGTGTGTTTCGAAGTTTGTGCGGCAGCGATTATAGCGAAACGGCAGCCCTTTGCGCCGCCCGAAAATACCCCGCGCGGTACGTCAGCCAGAAAAGTGCCGGCGGGCGTTTTCAGGCTGCCCGCAGGGCGCGCGCTTACTGGCTCAGCACGTCCACGCCTTTGGGCGGTGAATTTGAAATGGCCGCGTGAGAGGCTGGCTTTGGTGTTGATGCCGCCAGCGGATGGTGGTTTGCTGCCGAAGCTGTCTTTCAGCTCCATCGCGCCTCCAAAAACGTCGCCCTTGCCGATGCGGATAAACTGGTAGCCGCGTTGTTGCGCTCGGCGTAGCAGCACATAGTCGATGCCGTTGCTGCTGCCGTCTTCCTTGAGCGTGTACTGCTCCGAGCGCGTCTTTTGTTCGACAAATCGCCGCCGGGTTGTCGCCGATGGTCTGGTCCTGGCCGGACTTGGTTACCCTGCTTCACCCGGTGTCAGACAGATGGTTTGCCGTCGCCCACGATTACCTGCTCGTACGCTTGTTGTAGGTCCACTTTGAACAGGCCGGGCGCGGATTTGAAGCCGCCCGAGCTGCTTTGCGTTTTCTTTTCGATTTGACGGTTTAGCTGAAGCTGCCGCTGATGCCGTCGGTATCGGCATTGAATTTTCTTCAGCGTCCACTGCAACAGCCTTCGCGGCGGCAGAAGCGGCCAGCACGGCGGCGGCTCAGAACTGGTTTTTCCAGATGGGCCTCAGAGCGTCTCCCGGTTGCGGAAACAGGCGACTGGCGCCCGCTTACCACAAACGGCGCGCATCTTAACATTTCAGGCAGCCTGCAACACGCCGCCGCGCTGTGGAGACGCCGGAAAGAGCGCGATTTTACTATCCGCGAGCTGCGCGCGCTTTGCAGCCGTTCAAACCGGTCAGGCTGCCGCTGCTTGGCAGGCACGTTGCCCGTTTTCAGCCATCGGGAAAACGGATATGCAAGAAAACAGGCAGCCCTGAAAATCGTTTACAGCGTCGAGCGAGCGCGAGCGTGCGCGCTCGGACCCGCGCATGTGCGCTATATACCCGCAGCGACAAACGCCGCCGGGCTTGCCGTTTCCTGCTGGTGACAGCGCTGTTGCTGGTGCTGTATTACTGTCCACAACCGGCAGGCGGCTTTTTGACTATCTGGGGAGCGTTGGAGAAGACGTTTTGCGCGCGCCGACGAAAGCGGGCAGACCGCAGAAGATTGGGATGGCTCCGATTAGCGGCGCCGCCAGTGCCCCGCAGCCATGCTGCTCGGGCCTGATGTATTGATCGGCGGCGCTGGTGCTGTTTGTCCTTTCTGATATGAACTGGAGCTGGCGCAACATATGTCGCATCGCTGTTTTGATCGGCTTGAGGGCAAACAGTTTTTGCTGGAAATCGGCGCTGACGGCCTGCCGCATACCGTCGGCAGCGCGATGTGCGGTTGTTTTACCGCTGGCTGGCGGTGCTGCGGATTATCCGCGATAATGAATGCCTGCTGTTTTATATCAGCCGCCACACCGCCTATTTCCTGTTCCTGCCGAATGCTTTTTGCCGATGCCGCAGCCGATGCTTTTTACCGGCAGGCGCAGGCGTTTAAAGGACGCCGCAGCGCAAAGCGCAGCCTGAAAACGCTCAAAACTCCATATAGCAGCCTGAAACCGCTTTTGCAGGTTTTTCAGGCTGCTTTTCGCTTTCAGGCTACCTTTGATTGTTTAAGCGATTCCAGCGGGCAAAAGGATTTGACGGTGTCGTCCACCGCTTTGACGCGCACGAGAAAGTCTTCCAACAGGCGCAGCGGCAGCGCTGCCGTCGCAGCGGGCTTGGTCGGGTTTCGTGGCTTTCGAGAAACAGGCCGGCCAGGCCGGTGGCGGTGCCATGCCAGTGCGAGTTCGAGTCGCCTGGCGCGGCTACTGCCGGACGTGGCGCTGCTGGCATCACGCTGCTGCAGGGCGTGGGTCACGTCGAAAATCAGCGGCGTGCTGGGCAGCTGCGTTTCCATCACGCCAAAGCCGAGCATATCGACACCAGTATTGTCGTAGCCGGAACTGGCTGCCGCGCTCGCACAGCATCACTGACCGTTGCCTCGCTTCTTTGAATTTTTCAACGATGCCGCCCATCTGCTGCGGGGCCGAGAACTGCGGTTTTTACGTTGATCACGCGTGCGGTGGCGGCCATCTGCCCGACCAGGTCGTGTTTGGCGGGCGAGAAAGGCGGGCAGTTGCAGCACGTCGCACACTAGCCACGGGCGCGCATTGGTGGGGTCTGCGTATCGTCGGTCAGCACCGGCACGCCGAAACTCGCGTTTGACGGCGGCAAAAATCTTCATGCTCGCCAAGGCCGACGCCGCGCAGGAATGCACGGATGAGCGGTTGGCTTTGTCAAAAGAGGCTTTGAAAACGAAAGGGATGCCGAGTTTTTCGGTAACGCGCACATAGTGATCGCAGGCGCGCAGGGTGGAACCAAGGTCTTCGAGCACGTTGATGCCGCCAAACAGGATGATGGGGCGCTCGTTGGCAACGGTGATGGAGTCGATGGAAATCATGCGGGTCTTTCTGAGTAAAAGGCAAAATAAGGCAGCCCGAAAGCCGGGAAAAACGCTTTTTCAGGCCGCCTGACGGTCGATTTTACGACTTTGGCGGCGGATGTGCACGCTGCGGTAGGCGGCCGACCGGCCAGCGCAAAATGGCGAGGCCGGCGGCTGCGTGGCGCGGTTTTTGCGGTGGTCGGCTTCCTGGCGCTCGGGCAGCCTGCGTCAGATTTCGATAGCGGCGAGCGGCAGCCGTCGGTGCGGCAGATCACGAAATCGTAGCTCAGGCGGCTGATCAGTTGAACCAGCACAGGTTTCTTTGTTTTCGGCACTTCGAGCACGCGCGAGACCTGAACCTGCGGGAAAACCATAGTAGTCGGGCAGGGCATCGAGCAGCAGGGCGTAGGCGTCCATCTCGCTGTCGGTCATCAGCGCGCCGGCGGCTGTAGGGGCAGCTTTTTCCATTGCCTTCGAGCGATTGCGCTTGCGCCGCCGCCGAAAACCACGCATAAAAGCGCCGCGCAAACGGCGGCGATCACATAGGCGAAAATCATCGGCGGCTCCGGCGGCTTTCAGGCTGCCCGCAAAGCGGGCGGGGTTTGGGGCATGGCGCATCCCGCGGGCTGTCGGCAGCGTCGCCGTGGTAATACCGGCGGCGCCGCTGTGGAAAACTTTCAAAATCGCCTGCGCGGCCACCTGGTCGAGCACGGCTTTGCGTTTTTGCCGAATACCTGCGCCTGCGAGAGCAGCGCTTCGGCATGCAGCGACGAGCCGCTCGTCCGCCCAATCACACCGGCAGGGCGAAGCGGCGGTGTAGGCGGCGGCCGAATCTGCGCGCCAGTTCGGTCATGCGGTGTTCGCCGCATCGGTGTAAAACCGGCAGGCCGACCAGAAGGCGAGACCGGCTGCCATTCGGCTACCAGTTTGGCGATGGCGGCGAATTTTTCTTCATTGCTGCACGAGCGCGGCTGGTCAGCGGGTGGGCGATAGCCAGCGAGCACTCGCCCTGCGCCACGCCGATGCGGCTTCGCCGAAATCGAAGGCCAGGCAGCAGCCTTGCGCGGGCGCCTTATGCATGGGCCGACGGCTCCGCTGAGCATTTCTCGCTGCGGATGCCGAGTTTGGAGCAGCGCGGCGTCGTAGCGTTTGTGGGCGGGGAGCTTTGAACAGGATGCTTCGTCGGCAGCCACGGTGAGCCAGGAGTGCCACGCTCGCGCTCAAGCCGCCGCCCGTCCCACAAGCGAGCAGCCGAGTGGTCGCGAAGATCGTCTTGACGGCGTCGCCGTCCATATTTTCGATGATGTCGCGCGAGGTGGTCAGCGCCAGATGATCGTTTACTTTCAGGCTGCTTTGCCAATGACCGGCCGGCGTGTGCAGCACGAAGCCGCGCTCGAGTTCAGTACCGGCCCGCCGACCATCACGTATTCAGCTGCGAAAACGCGGCGGCGTGGCTTTTGCCGGTGGCGGCGAACACGACTTCCATATTGACGGGGCGAGGGCTTGTTCACAATCACGCCGGTGGCGCCTTCGCGCTGTTGTGCTCGCAAAGATAGACCAGGCTGCCTTCGAACATCGGGTCGTCGAGCGAGGCATGGCGATCAGAAAATGGTTGCTCAGATTCATATCGTGTCGTGTTTCAAACGTTTTGGCCGCGATAATGGGGTTGGCGGCGCGCTTTTGCAAGCGTCGGATGTCAAACGGCGGCCGTACCGCGCCGCGCTTTGGCAGTAAAAACTCTATCCGCAAAAAGCAGCCTGAAACGGCATTTCGCACGGATTAGCAGATTTACGTATAATACCGGACAGCAAATTCGTATGTTCTGATTGTTATCCGCATGGGAGTATCCAACCATGAGCAAATGTTAAAGCAAACCGTCTGGCCAATTTCGAACTGCTGATTAAAGAAGCCGGCAGCTTATCGAGCTAGTCGCGCCGCGCCGGTTACAACAAACCGTCTATCTTTTATCGAGTTCACGCCCAGCGAAAAGGCCAACGGCACCACCTACGCGTGATCGGCAAACGCGTGGCGCAGCGCTTGGAAGAAGCCATGGGCAAACCCGCCGGCTGGATGGATCAGGGACCAGCAGCGCGCGCTGCCGGCTGGCCGCCGCAAAACACGCGCGGTACAAACCGGCAGCCGTTGCGGGCGAAACGCATGCCGCTGCTTCGCTGGGCGTGGAACCGTTACCCTGGCCTTTACCGGCGCTTCGGCATGCCCTCACGGCATCCGCCTGCTCGAATGCCTGCTGCAGGCCGGCAAACCGTGCATCTGGTGACGCTCGCAGGCTGCGCAGATGGTAGCGCAGCAGAAATGGACTTTTGATCTGCCTTCATCGCCGGCGGAAGCGCAAAAACTGCTGTGCAAGCACTTTAACGTTGCGCCGAGCAGCTGCAGGTATTCGGCAAATACGAGTGGTTCGCCCCGATTGCTTCGCAACAGCGTGGCCGATGCGATGGTGGTCTGCCCCGCCACGCATGGGTACCGTTGCCGCCATCGCCTGCGGCACCGCCGACACCCTGCTCGAGCGTGCCGCCGATGTCTGCATCAAAGAAAACGCCCGCTGGTGTTGGTGTCCGCGCGAAGCGCCGTTTCTCCGCTGCTGCATCTGGAAAACCTGCTGAAATCCGCCAATTACGGCTGCACCGTGCTGCCGCCGTCTCCCGGCTTTTCATCACCAATTACCGCAAAGCGTGGAAGACATGGTGGGATTTCGTGGTCGGCCGCATTCTCGACCAACCGCTGATTCCCACAATCTCACGCCCAAAATGGGGCGCATAAAGCCCGTTTTTCCTCAAATAAGGCGGCCCTGAAAGCGGTTTTCCGTTTTCAGGCTGCCTTTGCCCTTGCCTTTTTATTTTTCCCGATATGAGCTCGCAAACTGATTCTGGCACCGATGCAGGGGCTGTCGACCCCGTAATGCGCGATTTAGCTGACCCGCATCGGCGGTTGACGACGAATGCGTGAGCGAATTCGTGCGCATCACTCACACCGTCCATTCCCCGCCCCACCTGGCTGAGAGCACGTTCCCTGAAATCGCCAGCGGCAACCGCACCGCCGCCGGCACGCCCCGCACCGTGCAGATACTGGGCAGCGACGAAAACATGGTACCGCCAACGCGCTGGAAGCCGTGCGCTTCGGCGCCGAGCGCATCGACGTCACCTCGGCCGCCCCGCCCCACCGTCAATAAGCACCAGGGCGGCGCCGCGCTGAAAACGCCGCAGCAGGTGCACCGCATCGTCCGCACCCTGCGTGAGCGGCGCCGGCGCACGTCGTGCCCAGCGCCAAAATGCGACTGGGCTACGACGATACTGCGCTGGCGCTGGAAAACGCCCAGGCCGTAGCCGAAGGCGGCGCCGCGCTGCTGACCGTCCACGCCCGCACCAAAGCGCGGGGTTACAACCCGCCCGCCGACCGGTCGTGGCTCAAACGCGATCCGCGAGCACATCGCCATCCCGCAGGCACGCCAACGGCGACGTTTTCACCCTTGCCGACTATCTGGCCCATCCGCGAGCAAAGCGGTCTGCGACATCGTTATGCTCGGCCGCGGTGCCGTCATCCGTCCCCGATCTGGCGCGCCGAAAACGCCACGAAACTGGCGAACCTGTCGGTGAAGCCGGTTTCGATAGCGAAAATCCGCGGCTGGATCCGTCGTTTTTCGCCCTGTGCGAAGCCGAAAGAAGCGAAGCCGCTACGCTTCGGCGCGCTTAAAAACAATGGCTGGGCATGATGCGCCAGGCCTATCCTGAAGCGGAAGCGCTGTTTGCCATCGTGCGCCCGCTGCGAAAACCCATGCCGGTGCGCGCCGCCATTGCAGCCTGAAACGCGTGTCAGCGTCGGGCTGCGCAAGTTTTCAGGCCGCTGCCAAGTTTTCAGGCTGCCCGAACAGGCGGTCTGTTTCGATTGAAGGAAAGTTAGTGTCCCGTCCCCGCGTTTTGATTATCGGCGGCAGCGGTTTTATCGGCCGCCGCCTGGCTGCCGATCCGGCGGCCGAAAAAGTGGCGGTGATTATCGTGTGGCCGCAGCTCCGAACCGTGCGCGGCAGGCGGCGGCGGGCAGTTTTGAATATGTGTCGTCGCCCGCCATCTGTGATGACAGCATCCGCCCCGAGCTGGTGATCAATCTGGCCGGGGCTTCGGTGAGTGGAAGGACACTGACGCCAGAGCGCAAAGCGGAGCTGCTCGAGAGCCGCCTGCAGCCGACGCAGGCGCTGGCCGACTGGCTGCAGCGTTGCCCGCAGCCGCCTAGCTGGTGATTCAGGCTCGGCGGTCGGTTATCACGGCAACGGCTCGGCGGCAGGCTGGCTGCCGTGCGATGAAAACGCGCCGCCGCAGGATGTTTTCGTTTCCGATTTGTGCCGGCAGTGGGAAGCACTGTCGCAGCAGATGCACGAAACCAGCGGCGTGCCGGTGGCGGTTTGCCGTTTCGGCGTGGTGCTGGGGCAGGGTGGCGGCATTTTCGCCGCAGCTGTTAAAAACCGGTGTCTTTCTGCATCGGCTGCATCGGCAGCGGTCGCCAGCGCTGCCGTGGATTCATTTGGACGACCTTTCTTTAGCACTGCGTTTTCTGGCGGCGCAGAACTTGGCGGGCTGGCAGGCGTTTAATCTGACCGCGCCGGCGGCCACCACCCAGCTGGATTTTGCCCGCGCCGCAGCGAAAATCCTGCGCCGCCCGCTGCTGGTTTGCCGTGCCGCAAGGCCTCGATGCGGCTGGTTTTGGGCGAGCAGGCCGATTTGGTGCTCGACGGCCAGTTTGCCGAACCGCAGCGCTGCGGCGGCTGGGCTTTGCTTTCCGTTTTGTCGATATTCAGGCTGCTTTGGCGGATTTGCTGCGCCGGCCTGCGCGCTGACCCAGGCAGCCTGAAAACGGAACAAAGCTTTTCAGGCTGCTTTGGTGTTTTTCAGGCTGCCCGCACTCCAGCGCGCCGGCGAAATCGGGTAAAAATGCCGCTCGTCCTTCACTTTTTGAAAGACAGCCATGAACGCTTCCCGAGCTACCGCGACGCCGGTGTGACATCGACGCCGGCGACCGTCTGGTCGAAAAACATCAAACCCTTTGTAAGCGCACACTGCGCCCCGAAGCGCTCGGCGGCCTGGGCGGCTTCGGCGCGCTGGTGGAAATCGGCAAAACACTACCGCAATCCGGTGCTGCTGGTGTCCGGCACCGACGGCGTCGGCACCAAGCTCAAACTCGCTTTTTGACTGGGATCTGCACGATACCGTCGGCATCGATCTGCGTGGCGATGAGCGTGAACGATATTCTGGCAGGGCGCCGAGCCGCTGTTTTTCCTGGATTATTTTGCCTGCGGCAAAATGATGTCGATCGCGCCACCGCCGTGATCAGCGCATCGCGCAAGGCTGCTGAACAATCCGGCTGCGCCCTGATCGGCGGCGAAAACCGCGGAAATGCGGCGCATGTATCCCGAGGTGAGTATGATTTGGCGGTCTTTGCCGTCGGCGTGGTGGAAAAAGAGCGCATCATCAGCGGCCAAAACATCCGTGCGGGCGATGTGCTGCTCGGGCTGGCTTCCAACGGCGCTCATTCCAACGGCTACTCGCTGATCCGCAAAATCATCGACCGCGCCCAGCCCGACCTGGACGCCGAGTTTGACGGTGGCAAACCTCGCGCTAAACCGTTATCGCGCCCACCCGCCTGTATGCCAAACCGCTGCTGGCGGCGATGAAGGAATTTGAAATCATGGGAATGGCGCACATTACCGGCGGCGGCATCAGCGAAAAACCTGCCGCGCGTGTGCCGCAAAAACCGCACCGCCCATGTCGATGCCAAATCGTGGAAATGCCCAAGCTCTTCCAATGGCTGCAGAAAGAAGGCAATATCGCCGCCGCCGAAATGTACTGCACCTTCAACTGCGGCATCGGCATCGATTGTCGTCGCCGCCCACGATAAGCGCCGAAGCGCTGGCCGATTTCCTGCGCCAACAGGGCGAAACCGTGTACCGTTTTGGGCGAAATCCGCGAGCGCCAAGGCGACGAGCATCAAACCCAAATCGCGTAAAAGCAGTCTCGAAAACGCAGACAAAGCGGCACCGCGGCAAATGGCAGCGGTCGTTTGTTCTGCTTTTACGGATCAGGTGGGGATAGCAGCCGAAAACGTTTTACCATTTTCAGGCTGCTTTTACGGCGGAAGGTTTATTTTCTTCCTGTTCGTCTTGGGTATACAGCCGATTTTTGCTCAGCTTGGCTTCGCGGGCGGCATCGAGCACCTGCAGAACGTTGTCGTAAGCAACGCTTTTATCGGCGGAGATGCCGGACGACATCGGGATCGGCCTTGGACCAGCTCGGCGAGCTTGGTTTTGACGGTATCCAAATCAACGCGGTTGGCCGAATCGGCACCGACATAATAGCCGCCGTCTTTATCGACGCTGATGATCACCGGCTTGCGTCTTGCTTGGGCTTCTCTTCCTTGGCGCGCGAGGTGGTGGGCAGCTCGAGCGGGATGGAGTGCGTCAGCACCGGCATGGTGATCATAAACACAATCAGCAGCACCAACATTACGTCCACCAGCGGCGTAACGTTGATTTCCGCCATCGGCGCGCTTTCGTCGCCGTCGCTCATTGGAAAGCCATAGCCTTACCCTTGCCGGGTTGGTTGATCAGCTGCAATGCAAACTCGTGGCCGGTTGTGCAGTTCGCGGAGAGTTTTTGTTGCTGCGGGTAGATATGCGTTGAAAGCGAGTACGGCGGGAATCGCGGCAAACAGGCTGATGGCGGTGGAAACCAGCGCTTCGCCGATGGGGCCGGCCACGGCGGCAATGCTCATCTGGCCGCTTTCGCCGATGTTGATCAGGGCGTGGTAGATGCCCCATACGGTACCGAGCAGGCCGACGAAGGGGGCGGTGGCGCCGATGGAAGCCAGCGCGGTCATGCCGTTGTCGTAGCGGCCCATAATCTGCGTGGTGCTGTGGCGGACTTCACGTTCGAGAAACCGTTTTTCGGCAGGCTGGCTCGAGAGCATGGTGTTTTGCGCGGCATTGAAGCTGCGGCTGGCGTCGATGGTACCAGGTCAGTCTCGCTGACCGTGCGGGGTCTTGGCCTGGATTCGGCGCTGGCAATGCTGTCGGACGACCAAATGGCTTCGGAAGCGGCGCGGTTGGCGCTTTTGGTGCTGATGCGTTGATGACCCGCATCAGGATGACCACCCAGGAGATGATGCTCATCGCGATCATAATCACGAATACGCCGATCAGTACCGGATCGCCGCTTTGGAAAACGAGTGCTAAATCTCATAATGTTTGCCTTCTATTGGTAGAGTTGAAAAGGGTTCGTAAAACGCGGCTTCAGCTGATTCCTGAAAGTCTGAAGGAGGTTTTGAACTGGCACGTACCGGCGCGCCGTCCACCCGTTTGGGCGCGTAGCGGGCTTTTCGCTGCGTTCAGCGCGGCGTTGTCCGCCGCTTTGCAACCGCTGCTTTTGGTTACTTTGCTGAAGAAACGCTGCTGTTGGCTTCGACGATCACTTCGAGTCTGACCGTGCCTTTCGCCTTCGTCTTGCGACATCGGCGGATAGGCGGGTTGGCAGGCCGATATAGCCGCCATCGACACGCTGTTGCCTGCGCGGTCTGCTTTGTTTGTCGCCGTCGCCTTTTGGCGCTTGCCGGTGCCGCCGACTTGGCCGCCGGTGCCGTTACCCGACTTTGCTGTCTGGGTCGTTCCGCTGCCGCCGCGAACGCCGTTGGCCGAGCGGGCGGGTTGCGCCGCCGGTGCCTTTGCGAAGTGCTGCTGGCGGTCTGCTGGAGAGCCGCAGTATTCTGGCTGGGCTTGGGGCTGCTCGGCCGGTTTGGGCTGCGGTTTGGGCTCAGGCTTAGGTCCGTTTCGGCTCTGGGTTTGGGTTCCGCTTCGGCTCGCTCGTTCCGCTTCGGCTCGGGCTTTCAGCTCGGCCGGGTCGGTGGCTCTTTCCGTTTTTCAGGCTGCCTTAAGTCCGCTTTGGCGTTGTCCTTTCCACGGCCTTGATTTTTCGGCTCGACCGGTCGGGTTCGGGCTTGGGTTTGGGCGGCTCGCTTGGGTTCTTCGGGCGGAGGTGGGGAGGGGGCGAGGTTCGTCGGCATCCAAAGCGCGCAGGTGCGCCTTCCGCTGCCGGTTTGTCGTCGCCATCGGGCGTGCCCAGATCGACAAAAGTCGCGTTGTCGACGGTTACCGGTTCGGGCTTTTCTGCGTGCGACAGGCCAAAAAGCGCTACGTGAACCGACGTAACCACGACAAAAACGACACTGGCTGCCGTACTCCGGCTCGGGCTGAGAGTATCTTTTTGAGCTCATGGCAGCTTTCATACTAATAGAAACCATTCCTGTTTGCAATCATAAATTTGCTATTTTCGTGTTGCTTCTTTGCAAATCATTGACATTTAATTGCAATTATTTTTGGCCGCTGCGGCGAGCCGGCGGTTTTTGGGGGCGGCGCGTGGTTTTCAGGCCGCCTGAGATTGCCTATTTCCACAGCAGCATCAGAAACAGAATCAGCGCGATCACCGCCAGCCAGAAGTTTTGCCGCTGCTGGCTTTTTGATTAGATGGACATAGGCGTTGCGCATTTTCTCTTTGCCGCGCTTCATCGACCAGCGCTTGATTTTGCGCGGCAGCGAGGCGGGATTTCCGCCCAGTCCGGCGCTTCGTTTTTCAGGTTGCGCAAACAGCGCCTCGAGCCGACCTGGCGGTTCATCCAGCGCACCAAAACGGCTTTCGCGGTTTGCCCACAGATCCAAATCGGGATCGAGCTGGCGCCCCAAAACCTTCGATATTGAGCAGGGTTTTTGCAGCAGCACCAGCTGCGGCTGGATTTCCACTATGAAAGCGGCGGCTGGTTTCAAACAGGCGCATCGGCACCAAACCAAAAGGAAATCTGCGACAGCGGTTTGTTGAAAAACAGGCTCGCACACCGCGCGTACGGCGGCTTCGAGCTCTTCGGCGCGGGTTTGGGGCGGCACCCAACCCGATCTCGATGTGGGCGGTGGCGACGCGGTGGTAGTCGCGGTTGAAAGAAAAGGCCAGAAATTGATGGTACAGATAGCGTTTGTCAAAATCGGTAAGGCCGCCGACGATGCCGAAATCCAGTGCCATAGCGGTACTGTCGGGCTTGACCAGGATATTGCCCGGTGCATGTCGGCGTGGAAAAAGCCGTCGCGGAAAAACCTGGGTGAAGAAAATTTCACGCCGTAGCGCGCCAGCTTTTTTCAAATCCACCGCCCTGTGCTTTCAGGCTGCCGATATCGGATACCGGCGTGCCTTCCATCCACCGCATGGTCATCACTCGCGGCTGCAGTAGTCGAAATACACTTTCGGCACCACCAGCATCCGCTGCCGGCGAAGTTGCGGCCAAGCTGGCTGGCATTGGCCGCTTCGCGCATCAGATCGAGTTCGTCGTGCAGGTATTTGTCGAACTCGGCGACCACTTCGCGCGGGCGCAGGCGTTTGCCGTCGGCAAAAACGCTCGACAAAGCCCGCCGCCAGCCGCATCAGCGCCAAATCCTGCTCGATTACCGGCTTCAGATTCGGCCGCAGCACTTTCACCGCCACGCTTTGCCGTCGAACAGCTCGGCGCGGTGCACCTGCGCCACCGAAGCGCGCCACCGGCGTGTCGTCGAAGTGGGAGCAGATTTCCGCCAGCGGACGTCCCAACGACGTTTCAATCTGGCGGCGCGACACTTCGGCGGCAAAGGCGGAACTTTGTCCCGCAGCTTGGCCAATTCCGCGCATAGGCCGGCGGCAGCAGGATCGGGCGCGGGTGGAGAGCACCTGCCCCAGCTTCGACGAAAATCGGCCCCAGACTCTCCAGCGCCAGCCGCAGCCGCACCGGCATCGGCTCGGCGGCAAAGCGTTTGACTTGGGCGAAAGCCAGCAGCAGCCGGCGCAGCCAGCCGGCGCGCACCAAAACCGTACCACCAGGTCGGAAAAAGGCCGTAGCGGTAGAAAGTCTTACCGATAACGGTAGCGGGAAAACCATTTCATAAAGCACCGTGCCGCAGCAGAAACAAAGGCGCGATTATATAGCGAAGAGCTCCCTGCAGTGCAGCCTGAATCGGACAGGGGCGCGGGCGGCGTCGTTTTTGCCCGTAAGCAAAGCAATGCGGATTTTTGCCCGCTGCCGCCGTTTGCGCTGCTTGGCTGCCGATACCGCTTGGTATTTTCGCGCTGCCCGTTGCGGCGCTTCGCTATATAATGCGCGGCTTTGCCGCCAGCTGTGCGGCAGCCTGAAAACCCTTTGCCAGCCGATGAGCCACGCCTTTTTGATACTCTGCCACCGTCCGCCGCGCTATTGGCTGGGTGGCTGGCGCAGTCTGCGCCCGAGAGCCGTTTTTCACCTGCATTACGATGCCAAAGCCGATTGGGCTGAAGCCGCGGGCTGGCGGCAGGCTGTGCCAATCGTACGTTTTACCGACAGGCGCATCGACGTGCGCTGGGCGGGTTTCGCGCATGGTGGCGGCAACGTTGGAGCTGCTGCGCACCGCGCTTGCCGAAAGCGGTAACGAGTGGTTCCATCTGCTCAGCGGCAACTGCGTGCCGCTGGTGAAACCGCAAGAGCTGGCTGCCCAGTGCGCGGCTTTGCCGCCTGAAACCCTGCTGCTGGAGAGCGCGCCCAGCCGGCGCCTGAACTACCGCGTGCGTTTTGATACGCCGCAGCCGACAGTACATGGCAGCGCAGCCTGCGCGGCAAAAATCCTGACCAAATGCTTTCAGGCTGCCGACAGGCTGCTGCCTCAGCCGCGAGCGCGCGCCGCCCGGCAGCCAGTGGTTTTCGTGCCGTGCCGCCGCCGCAACTGTTGCTGGCGGCGGCCGATGATCGGGGCGCAGGATTTTTCCGCCGCAAGCTGTGCCCGATGAGGCATCCAATATCTCGCCGCCGCTCCGGCTTTGCAATCGCAGCTGAACCATATCCGCGACAACCGCCGCTACATCCGCTTTACCGGCAGCGGCAACCATCCGGCGCTGCCGATGTGCCGCAGCTGCGGCAGGCGGCGGCAGCGGGCAGCTGGTTTGCCCGCAAGGCCGACGACGAAACCGCGCTGGCCTTTTGGCGCGAACAAACGGCTGCAGGCAGCCTGAAAAAGCCTGCCGCTGTGTGCTGCAAACAGACTGTTTTTCAGGCTGCCTGAATGCGCAGGCAGCCTGAAAAGTGTTTTATCCCGTTTTTGACCGACTCGCCAGTAAGCCATGAAATTTTCCGTTTTGATGTCGATTTACCGCCGCGAGCAGCCCGAGTTTCTGCGCCAGTGCCTGCAAAGCCTGTGCGCGCAAACGCTGGCGGCCGACGAAGTGGTGCTGGTTTATGACGGCCCGCTGACGCCGCAGCTCGAAGCGGTGGCCGACAGTTTTCAGGCTGCCTTGCCGCTGAAAATCGTGCGCCTGGCGGAAAAACGTCGGCCTGGGGCGGGCGCTAAACGAAGGGCTGGCGCATTGCTCGCACGACTGGGTGTTCCGCATGGACGGCGACGACATCTGCCTGCCCGAGCGTTTCGCTTTTCAGGCTGCCTATCTGCAGACCCATCCTGATACCGATATCGTCGGCACGCAGATTGCCGAGTTCGACGCCGATCCCACCACGCCGCATGCCGCCCGCCGTGTGCCCTGCGATAACGATGCCATCCGCCGCTTCGCCCGCCGGCGCAATCCCTTCAACCACATGACCGTTGCCTACCGCAAGCAGGCGGTGCTCGATGCCGGCGGCTACCGCCACCATCTGTATATGGGAAGACTACAATCTGTGGCTCGGATGCTGGCGGCAGGCGCCCGTGCCGCAATCTGCCGGAAACGCTGGTGCTGGCGCGCACCGGTGCGGCGATGCTGCGCCGCCGCGGCGATGCCTTCATGCGGCGAGCGAATGGCGGCTCTATCGCCTTGAGCGCTCCCCTCGCGTATCCAGCGCCCGCTGCCTGCGCTATACTGCTTCGCCGCGCGCGCGCGCTGCCGCGCCTCGCTCGCCGCCCGCCGTGCTTGCCCGCCTTTATTCCCTGACCCGCCGACCATGAAACACGCCCCTTCGGTTTTGCGCTTTGCCAGCGGCCTGATATTGATTGCCGCCACCGCCGCCCTGTATCTGTGGCAGAAAGACATCGACCCGCTCAATCCGAAAGTGATCAACAGCATGGTGCTGGTGGCGCTGGCCCTCATACGCTGGCCACGGTGTCGGTAAACAAGCTGATTGCTCTTTCCCGGCCGCCAGACCTGGCTGCACATCCCGCCGACGGTGGGCATCGCCTACAGCGGCGTATGTTGCGCTGTTTGCGCTGTTTTTCGTTACCTTTTCCAACAGCTTCGTGCTGTTTAACGCCATCATCACCGGCGTGTTTTTCTATCTCGACTTTCTGCCAGCGCTCGCGGCGCGAACCGCTGATGGCCTATATCCCCACGTCGGCGCGCGCCGAAGCCGCCACCATTCCCCATGCGCGCGCTGGCTGCGGTTGGATGAGCCGGTGCTGCCGCAGCAGGCGGTGCGCGCGGTGGTGGCCGATCTGCACAGCTCGCAGCTGGGCGGCGACTGGCAGAAATTCATCGCCACCCTGCACGCTGCAGGGGATTGCGGTGACAACATCCGCCAGGTGGAAGAATCGCTGACCGGCTGGGTGAAAATCCGCCATCTGTATGAAAAACGACTTGGGATCGTTGCCGCCTCGCCGGGCTATGCGCGTGGTCAAGCGGGTAATCGACATTCTGCTGGTGCTTTTCAGCCTGCCGCTGACGCTGTTGCTGATGACCGCCACCGCGCTGGCGATCCGGCTGGAGAGCCCCGGCGGCGCGCTGTTTACCCAAAACCGCGTCGGCCAGGGCGGGCGCGAGTTTAAAATCTACAAAGTTCCGGCAGCATGTGCGCCGATCTCGAAAAGACGGCGCCCGTTTGGCGCAGGAAGGCGATGCGCGGGTGACCCGCGTCGGCCGCTTTATCCGCAAAACCCGCCTGGACGAGCTGCCGCAGTTTTTTCAATATTCTCAAGGGCGACATGAGCCTGATCGGCCCGCGCCCCGAGCAGAAATACTTTGTCGATGCGTTCGAGCGCAGCATTCCGTTTTACAGCTACCGCCACATCGTCAAACCCGGCCTTTCCGGCTGGGCGCAGGTTACCCAGGGCTACGCCGGCAACGAAGACGAAACCCAGATTAAAATCGAGCACGATTTTTACTACATCAAGCACTCTTCTTTTCGCTGGACGTGCTGATACTGTTTAAAACCCCTGCACACCATCGTTACCGGGTTTCTGGCGCGCGCTAACCGCCTGCCGCGCAGGTTCCCTTTTATTGTGCTGAGTGCTGCCGCCTGTTGCGCCAAGGCAGCCTGAAAGCCCGTTTTCCCTTTATTCCCAGGCAAAGGAGCCATTATGAGCAGACAGGACCAACTCAACGCGAAGCCGCCCCTTAGGCGGTGGAGTTCGTGCCGAAAACGAATACATCGGCATCGGCACCGGCAGCACCGTCGATTTCTTTTATCGAAGCGCTGGGGCAGAGCGGTAAGAAAGTGAAAGGCGCGGTATCGACTTCTCCGCGCAGCCTCGAGCTGATGTCGCTGCGTACGGCATTCGGAACCATCTCAACGACGTGATGCGGCTGGCGGTGTAGGGACGGCGCCGACGAAGTCAACCACCTGCTGCAGATGATCAAAGGCGGCGGCGGCGCCCATGTGCGCGAGATACGTCGCCAATGCCGCCGACCGCTTTATCTGCATTTCGCTGACGAGAGCAAATACGTCTCCCGCCTGGGCGTTTCCCGCTGCCGGTGGAGTGGTGCCGCTGGCGCGTTCGATGGTGTCGCGCCAGCTGGTGAAACTCGGCGGTACGGCCGGAATTGCGCATCGGCTCGCAGCGCCGGCGGCAATGAGATTGTCGATGTCGAAGGCTGGATCTGTCGCAGCCTTTGAGCATGGAAGACGAAATCAACCGCATCACCGGCGTGATCGACAACGGCCCGTTTGCCCACCGCCCGGCCGATCTTTTGGTGCTGGCGCGTGCGAGCGGTGTCGAAGTGCTCAAAGCGCAGGTTTGAGCGCCGTTTGTTCTTGTTTTTCATCCGCTGCAGGCAGCCCTGAAAGCGCAAATTCCGTTTTCAGGCTGCTTTCCTGATTTCTCCCGGACGATTGCGACTTCGCCATGCACGCCCAGCCTCGACCCGCGCAGCGTTCCGCCGCAGGGTACCAATCTGATTGAAGCCTCCGCCGGCACGCAAAACCTGAATATTGCCATGCTGTTTGTGCGGCTGGTGCTGCTGGAGCGGCTGCCGGTTGATCAGATTTTTGCGGTCACCTTCACCAAAGCTGCCACCGCCGAACTCAAAGGCCGCCTGCGCGCGCGTCGGACGAAGCGTCTCGCTGTTGGACGCGCCATCGGCTGACGATAAAGACCCGCTGGCGCAGCTGGTGGCGCAGGCGCGGCAAAATGAAAGCGAAGAGCGCCTCGCAGCTGCGCTCGAAAGCGGCCTTAAGCGATTTTGACAACGCCGCGACGTACACCATCCACGGCTTCTGCCAGCGCGTCTTGCAGGACTTTGCCTTTTTACTGCGGCGCGCCCTGAGCTGGAGTTGACGAGAGCGGCGATGGCGGCGCGCAAACCGCCGCCGAAGACTTCTGGCGCCGCCGCGTGGCTGCCGACGGCGAAACCGCCGCGCTGGCCTCATGCCGCCGCCTGACGCCAGCAGTCGGTTTGCGACGCGCTCAAGTTCTATCTCGGCCGCCCCTCATCTGGCGATCAGGCAGCCTGAAAGCAGCACCGCCGCGCGCGAAGACATCGCCCGGCGCTGGCAGGAAGTTGCGCGCGCAGCCGCCGGCGCTGGACGAAACTTTTTCAGGCTGCATCCGGCGCTAAACGGCAATGTTTACGCGGCAGGCGACCTACCGCAGCAAATTCGACCGCCTGCTTGGCTGGGCGGCGGCGGACAGCCCGACCCGCGCCATTGCTGCTGGCTAAAGCGCTGGCTCAACAGCTCCGGCGGCAATCCCTTTAGCGCCGAAGCGCTGGAAAAAGGGCTGAAAAAGGGCGCCACCGCACCCGATGGTGCCATCGACGCGCTGGCGCCGCTGGCCGCGCTGCTTGATGCCGCCACTGCCGCCGCTGCGGAAACTACCGCCGCGCTGGTCGCTCTGCAGCTTGATCTGTTGCGAGAAGTGCGGCAGGCGCGCGAGCGGCCAAGGCCGACGATCCCAAGCGCGGTTTCGATGATTTGCTGCTCGACGTTGCCCGCGCCCTCGCAGCTCTGAAAAACCGCTACGCCGGCGAGTTGGCGCAGGCGATGGCGGCCAAAATGGCAGGGTGGCGCTGATCGACGAATTTCAGCGACACCGACCCGCTGCAGTACGGCATTTTCGAGCGCGCGTTTGCCCAAACCGGCACGCCGCTGCTTTCTGGTGGGCGATCCCAAGCAGGCGATTTACAGCTTTCGCGGCGCCGACATCTTTTGTTTATCTGCAGGCCGCCGATGATGCCGGGCGCCCGCTACACGCTCGGTACCAACCGCCGCAGCCACCGCCGCCTGATCGAGCATCGGCCGCCTGTTTGCCCGCGAAGAGCCTTTCAGGCTGCCGAAAATCGATCTACCAGCCGGTTGATGCCGCGCGTCGACGAAACCGTCTCGAGCTCTGCCGATGCTGCCTCGTGCGCCTGCGCTGGCTCAACGAAGGCGAAGGCGGGGAAAACGCCGATACGCTTGATGAGCGCGCCGCCGAATGGTGTGCCGCCGAAATCGCCGCGCGGCTGCAGCAGGCGCAGCAGGGCAGCCTGAAAATCGGCGGTCGCCCGCTGGAAGCTGGCCAGATTGCCGTGCTGGTGCGCGCCCGCCGCCACGGCGAAATGGTGCAGCGCGCCCATAAGCGCGCGGGTGTGCAGAGCGTGCTCGCCAGCCGGGCCGATATTTTCGACGGCGAAGAAGCCGGAAGCGCTGTATGCGCTCTGGGCTTTTTCCCCGCAGAGCGGCCAGCAGCCGGCTGCATTTCGTGCTTGCGGCTGCCTGTTTGATTATGGCGAAAGCGATATCCGCCGCCTGCAGGAAGACGAGACAGGCGCTGCTGCAGTGGATACGTCCGCCGGGCACCACGCTTGATGAGTGGCAGCGCCACGGCGCTTTCATGCCGCGCTGCGCGGTTTTTCAACCGTCACGGCGTCGAAAACACGGCTGTTGGCGCAGGGGAATGAGCGTCAGCCGACCAATCTGCACCAGCTGTTGGGTTGCTGGACCGCTGAAGACGAAGCCAGCCACACACCCCGCATCGCTGCATCAATGGTCTCGGGCTGGCGCATCGCCGCGCGCGCGCGGGGCAGGGGCGGCGACAGCGAAGCGGTGCTGCGGCTGGAGAGCGACGAAAATCTGGCAAAATCGTTACCTCCACGCTTCCAGGCCTGCAGTACCCGCTGGCGTACTGCCCCTTCGTCTGGCGCGCCGGGCGGCAGCGGCGAAGCGGCAGGACTGGCACATCGTCCACGACAACCGGCACCAAAACTGCGCCGAGCTGCCGCACCAGCAGCCAGCTTCCGAAGACGACCAACAGCAAATCGAAGCCGAAGCGCTGCCGGAAGATTTGCGCCTCGCTGTGTGGCGCTGACCCGTGCCGAAGAAGAGCTGACTCCTGTGATCTGGCCGCCTGCCGCGACGGCGGCTGCAGCGCCCTGGCCTATCTGTTTGGCTGCGAGTGCCGCCACCGCCAAAGACAGTGCCGCCCACCGCGCCCGCTGGCAGGAATTTCCATTGGGCAGAACGACTGCTTTACGCTCACCGGTGCGCCGCCGGCATTTTCAGGCAGCCTGAAAGCCGCCGCCGCCGCCAAACGGCCGCTACCGCGCGCTCGACATCGCCCCGCGCCGCTTCCGCTTTATGCGCCACCCTAGCTTTTACCGCCTGCCGCAGCCGCGACGCCGCCGCCGGCGAAGACGAACTCTTGCCCGCACCGGATGGTGCCGAGGCGCCGCTGCCGGCGGCAGGGCAGCCTGAAACGGCGCCGAAGCATCCGGCATCCACGCTTTTCCTGCCGGCCCCGCCGCCGGCATTTGCCTGCATGCGGTGCTGGAAAAATACCGTTTCGACCGCTCGCCGCCGCCCAGGCTGAACGGGTGGCGGAAACCCTGAGCCGCCACGGTTTCGACAGCGCAGCTGGCTGGCGCCGGTGCTGGCGATGATCGAACAGACCGCCGCGCTGCCGCTGGGCGACGGTGTTTAACGCGCACGCCATCCTGCCGCAGGCGATGCGCGCGAAATGGACCTTTCTGCTGCACAGCGAGTCTTTCCGCCTGCGCGACATCCGTGATTTTCCTGCCGCCGCCGGCCTGCCGCCGCTGATTCTGCAGGCCGCCCGCCGGCCTCGATTTTTACGATGTCGAAGGCTATATCAGCGGCTTTATCGACCTGGCGGCGCTCAGCGGCAGCCGCGCGCTGCTGGTCGATTACAAGTCCAACCTGCTCGGCAGCGATGCCGATGCCTACAGCCAGCAGCACCGGAAGCGGCGGTGGCCGAACACCACTACTACCTGCAGGCGCTGATTTACGCCGTCGCCGCCGCCCGCTACCTGCGCAGCGCGGCAGCCTGCCCGAAAACCATCGCCGTGCGTTATCTCTTTTTGCGCGGGCTCGACAACCCTCGACACCCACGGCATCTGGCAGTGGGACATCGCCACCGCCGATCTGGCGCCGTGGCTGTAAAGGACCATTTTGCAGTCCCGTAAAAGCAGCCTGAAAGCGGTTTTGGCCGTTTTCAGGCTGCTTTTTGGCTGTACCGGCCGGCAGAGCAAACCGCCGTCGCTCGATTTTCAGGCTATAATCCGCGCTCTTTGCTTTTCAGGCTGCCTTATGAAACCCGATCCGCGCAAACCGCCGCCCTGGCCCGCATCCAGCGGCAGATCAGCCACCAGTTTTCCGACGAAGTCCTGCTGCAGGCAGGCGCTGACCCACCGCAGCCATGCCGGATCGAACAACGAGCGGCTGGAGTTTGTCGGCGACAGCATTTTGAACTACACCGTGGCGCGGATGCTGCACGATGCCTTTGCACTGCTGCCCGAAGGCAAGCTGTCGCGGCTGCGCGCCAATCTGGTCAATCAGAACACGCTGGCGGCGCTGGCGGGCGAAAATGCAGCTGGGCGAAGCGCTGTATCTGGGCGCGGGCGAGATGAAAAGCGGCGGCAGCTCGCGCCGTCGATACTGGCCGACGCGCTCGAAGCGCTGTTTGCCGCCGTCTGCCTGGATGCCGGTTTTGCCGCCGCCGAAGCGGTGGTGCGCCGGCTGTTTGCCGAGCGCGTGCGCGGTGTCGATCTCGACACCCAGGCCAAAGACGCCAAAAGCCGGCTGCAGGAAGCGCTGCAGGCCAGACGGCTGCCGCTGCCCAAATACCGCATCGAAAAACAAACCGGGCGAGGGCAGCGAAGCGTGGTTTGAAGTTTCCTGCGACTTGGGCGAGCTGGATATCACCCTGCGCCTAGCCGCCAGCCGCCGCGCCGCCGAACAGCTGCGCGCCGCCGCCGCGCTGGAATGGCTGCAGTCGCGCGGCAAAGCAGCCTGAAAGGCTTGTCGCGTCCTCGCCGCGTCTGAAAAACAGCAACAGCGGCAGCCTGAAAACGAATTTTCGTTTTCAGGCTGCTTGTTTCAGGCCGCTTTCGTTTCAGGCCGCTTTCGCTTCAGGCTGCTTTCGTCTCAGGCCGCTTTGCTTCCAGGCTGCTTTCGTCTCAGGCTGCTTTCGCTCTCGCCGCTTTCGTTTCAGGCCGCTTTTGGGTTTTGTCGTCGGTAGTCGATGCGTGCCATTTATCCGGCGGCGGCTTACTGTCAGGCGGTTTTGCGCCGGTGCAGGCTGAGGTATTGTTTGACGGCGTACATCAGCGTTGAGAGGGCGCCTACTGCGAGCAGGAATACCAGCGGCACCACCAGCAGCTTTGGGGAAAAACCACAGCAGCAGGGCGGCGGCGAGCAGGGTCAGGTTTCAGGCCGAGGTAGGCGCCGGTTTCTGCGGCTGCCTACCTGGTTGGTGCCGTAAAATTGCCTCTCGAAAGCGTGCGAGAGCTGGAGCATCTGCCGCCAAACCGCCAGCGCCTGCTGGCGGTGGAGGATTTTCTAGGGTTCAGCAGCTTGCGCCGGCGCTGCTCGGCCACCGCCCGCTGCTCGTCGGCATCGAGCACGATTTCGGTGGCGTTGTTTTAAACTCCTGCAGAAACTGTCTCCATCTGCGCGGCGGCGGCGGCATCTTCGGCGATGGTGCGTCCAGCTCGCGGTTGAAATGCCAGCTGGAAAAATTCAGGTTGGTTGAGCCGATGCGCACCAGAAAGCCGTCGGCAACGGCGGTGGCGTGAATCATGGTGCCGTTCCGATTCGAAAAATGCGCACGCCGGCGCGCAAAAAGTTCGCGGTAGCGGGTGCGCGAAACGCGGGCGATCCAGCCGATGTCGGAAGTTTTCGGCACCAGATCCGCACGTCCACGCCGGCTTCTGCGCGGCGTTGATCAGCGCCTGGGTGTAGAGACGGGTGGCGCGTGAAATAGGCGTCGGTGAGCCACAGGCGGTGGTTGGTGAGCGCCAGCAGCGCAAGTCCAGCGCGCATCATATTGTTGTCGGCTCGGCGTGGTGGCGACGATGCGCGACGCGCGCATCGCCGCTGTTTTCGTTTTCAGGCCGCCTGCTCTCGGGCAGCAGCGCTCAGGCAGCCTGAAACCCTGCGACTCGCAGGCTCGTCCCGCCAGCGCGCACACACATCGGCCACCACCGCGCCGCGCAGCATCACGCCGTGTCGCGCGCCACGGGGCGATGCCTTTTTCAGGCTGCCTTTCCCATGCCGAAGAAATGCACAGCCCGCTGACAAAAGCGGTTTCGCCGTCCACCACAACTCGACTTACGGTGGTTGCGCGAAAGCAAGCCGATGCCGCTGGCAAAACCCATGCGGTTATACGCCACCACCAGCGCCCCGGCCTGCTTGAGCGGGCGGAAAAAGCCTTTGAGATCCTGCCACAGCGAGCCGAACCAGTCGTACGCCAGCATCCACCTGCACGCCCCTGCGCGCATTTTTGCAGCAGCAGATCGCGCATCCGGCGGCCGAAGGCGTTGTCGGAAAAATATACATTTCCACCAGCACCGAGCGCCTCGGCTGCGCGCACCGCATCGAGCCAGGCCGGGAAGTTTTCGCGGCTGTCGTTCAGGATTTTCAGGCTGCAGTGGATACATCTCGCTGCCGCCGGCGCGCAGCGCAGCTGTTCGAGAATGGCTGGGCGGTATCGCTCGGATTGGGATTCATGGTGGGAAAATGCTATGTTGCTTGGGCAGCCTGAAAAATACAAAAACGGCATTATAGCGAAAGAGCCGCATCAGGCAGCCTGAAACGGCCGGCAGCGGTTTTCAGGCTGCCTGAATGCCGTTTGCGGCGCTTTGTGCCGATAACTCAATCGGCTGCCGCACGCACGGCGGGCAGCGGCGGGCTGTGGGCGGCGCGGCACAGATAATAGGGTCGGCCGGGCAGGATAATATCCGACACGCTTTGCAGCAGGCCGAGGCGGAATTCTTCGGCCAGCAGGCTGCGGCCGAGCAGGGCGACGCCTTGTCCGGCCAGGGCGGCCTGAATCAGATAGCCGGCGTCGGAATAGCGGGTGCCGCCCTGCATGGTATGCGGCGGAACGCCCGCCGCCTGCGCCCAGGCCGTCCAGTCGGCGGCGCCCTGCGGTTTGCTGCCAGTCCAGATGCAGCAGCAGCCAGTTTTGCGGTTTGGCAGGCAGCTTGGCGACAGCGCGGGGGCAGGGCTGCGGCGGTAAACGATTCGTCAAACAGCGGCACCGCTTCGATGCCGGGCGCCGTGCCGCCACCGTAGCGCACCGCCAGATCGGCTTCGCCGGGCGGCAAGGTCGGCTGCGCGGTAGCCGGCGCGGATGTGCAGGTCGGTATCAGGGGCAGGCAGCCTGAAAAACCGGCCAGGCGCGGCACCAGCCATTGGCGGGCAAATTCCGGGCGTCAGCGCCAGTATCACGCGGCTGCGTTCGGGGCGGCGGATGCGGGCGGCGGCCTCGGCGATGGCGGCGAAACTGCCGCTTACGGCTTCGGCCAGCAGCCGCCCGTCGGCAGTCAGCACCACGGCGCGGGTACGGCGCTCGAACAACGGTTTGCCCAGCTGCGCTTCCAGCGTGCGGATGCGGTGGCTGACGGCGGTGGGGCTGAGCGCCAGCTCGGTAGCGGCGGCTTTTGAAAGCTGCCCAGCCGTGCGGCGACCTCAAAAGGCGTGCAGTGCGCCAGAGAGAAGGGAATACGGTTCATAAGCATAGATATAGTGAGTCAAAATGAAAAGATACAAGGCAGCAAGCCGCAGACAGTACAGGTAGTACGGCAAGGCGCAGCAACGCCGTAGATTTTTATTTGGGCTCACTATGGATGATTTCGGCCGTCGGCTGAGAAAAACAGCGTTTGCCGGAATCAGGGGCAGGGCGGCAGAATCGCGCTTCTGTTTTGTTTCGGAGAGCCAAAAATGACCACAATTTTACACATTGATTCCAGCGCCCGCAGCGGCATTTCCGGCGAAGATGCCTACGGCTCGCACACCCGCCGTTTAAGCGCGCGCTTTGTCCGCCGCTGGCAGCAGGCGCGTCCCGACAGCCGCATTGTTTACCGCGACGTCGGCCAGAACCCGCCCAGTCCGGTAAGCAGCCGCTGGATACACGCTGCGTTCACCCGCCCGAAGCGCGCGAACCGTGGATGAGCGAAGTGCTGCGCGAAAGCGACGCGCTGGTGGACGAGCTGATCGCCGCCGACATCATCGTGGCCGGTGTACCGATGTACAACTCGCGCCGCCCGCTCGGTTTAAAGCCTATATCGACAACATCGTACGCGTCGGCCGTACCTTCGGCTTCGACCGCAGCCGCAGCGGCAAGCCCTATTGGCCGATGCTTGCAGGTAGCGGCAAACGCCTGCTGCTGCTCTCTTCGCGCGGCGATTACGGCTACGACAGCGGTCCAGGCCGATTACGCCAACCACGTCGAAGCCTCGGTGCGCACCGCCTTTCGCCTATATCGGCATTACCGACGTGCAAAGCATTGCGGCGGAATACGACGAATTCGGCGGCGAGCGTTTGCAGCAGTCGCTGGCGGAGGCGGAAAGCGCCGTGGCGCGTTTTGACAGATGAATGGCTGGCGCAAAGCTACCGGCTAGAATAGTCGGATAAGGAAAACGGCCGAAAACTGTATCGGGGTTTTCAGGCTGCCTGTTCGAAACGCACTCAATCATTACGGCGGCCAAAAATCCAAAAGCTCGGCGATGTCGTTTTCGCCCTGCTGCTCTTTGATGGCGCGTTGTGCGGCGGCGTAGCGCTCGTATTCGGCAGCGGCTTTTTGTCGACCTGTTTTTGCTGATGGCGCCTGCGCCTTGCAGCACGTTGCGGTCGTTAAACTGCAAAAACTGGTCTAATTTTTCCTGCCAGTCGCGCAAAAACACCTGTTTTTGCGTTTTGACTGGTCTTCGGCGAAAGTCCAGCCACATGGTTACGATGCGGTGGTTCGCTGACTTCTTCTTGGTTCAGATGGTTTTTGGCGGTTTTGATGTCGGTTTTGCGCACATGACCGGTGGCGGTGTGGGTCAGACCCATCAGGGCTAGCGATGCATTGGCGCGGCGGTAGATGATTTCGGCGGCGGTGTGCCCCGTGCAGAGCAAAATGCAGCTTGTTTTGGATGGTCTGGAAAAAGCGGGTGGTGTCTTTGAAATCCGGGCTGATAGTCGGCCGCCAACGCGAAAATCTCGCGCACGCGCAGGTAAACGCGCTTTTTCGCTGGCGCGGATGTCGCGGATGCGCTCGAGCAGTTCGTCGAAATAATCGGGCGCAGTGACCGTGCCGACAGGCGGGTTTTTCAGACGTTCGTCGTCAATGGCAAAGCCCTTTTTGCAGATACTCGCCCAAAGTGCGCGTCGCCCATTGGCGAACTGCGTGCCGCGTGTGGAGCGCACGCGGTAGCCGATGGCGATAATCATGGGTAGGGTGTAGTGGGCGATTTCGCGGCGGATTTTTCTGCCACCTTCGGTTTGAACTATTGAGTAATACTCAATAGTTGCTCGCTCAGACAATTCACCCTCGGCTGTTATTGCCTTGATATGTTTGTTGATATTGGAGACGGTTGTTTGGTACAGCGCGGCACTTCTGCCTGCGTCAGCCAAAGCTGCCCGCCCAGCTCGCGTAAAATCAAATTGGGCTTCGCCGTCTTGGGTGGTGTAAAGAATCAGGGTGTTGTCGGTCATTTTGCTTTTTCCGGTTGGAAACAGGCCGTCTGAAATGCTGTTGATGCTTTCAGACGGCCTCTGCAGTTTCGCGGCTTTAAGCCTGTTTCACCGCTGCGGCTACTTTGGCGGCGGCTTCATCCAGCGCGATGCTTTGCGCTTGGCTGTCGGTGCGGCGGGCGTATTCGACTTGGCCTTCTTTCAAGCCCCGATCGCCAATCACGAGGCGGTGGGGATGCCCAAGAGTTCGCTGTCGTTGAGCAGTACGCCGGCGCGCTCGTCCCCGTCGTCGAGCAACACGTCCACACCGGCGGCTTGCAATTCGGCGTAAAGGCGGTCGGCGGCTTCGCGCACGGCGTCGGATTTTTGTAGTTCATCGGCACGATCACGGCTTGGAAGGGTGCCATGGCGTCGGTCCAGATGATGCCGCGCTCGTCGTTGTTTTGCTCGATGGCGGCGGCGACGATGCGGGTGATGCCGATGCCGTAGCAGCCCATTTCCATGATTTGCGCTTTGCCGTTGTTGTCGAGGAAACTGGCGTTCATGGCGGCGGAGTATTTGTCGCGCAATCTGGAAAAACGTGGCCGACTTCGATGCCGCGCGCGAGTTTCAGGCTGCCTTGCCCGTCGGGGCTTGCGTCGCCCTCGACTCACATTACGCAAGTCGGCAAACTCGGGCTCGGCGGCGTCGCGGCCGAAGTTGAAACCGGTGTAGTGCCAGCCGTTGTCGTTGGCGCCGATCACCCAATCCGCGCCTTTTTCGACGGCAAAATCGGCGTAAACCTTGCCTTTAAAGCCGACCGGGCCGAGCGAGCCGCCGTCTGCGCCGAATTGGGCGCGGATAAGTTCGGGCGCGACCATCGTCAGCGGGGCTTTTTACGCCGTCGAGTTTTTCGGCTTTGATGTCGTTGAACTCATGGTCGCCGCGCAGCAGCAGCAACACGAGTTCGCCTTCGCTTTTCGCCTTCAACGACGATGGATTTGAGCGTCTGTTCAACCGGAATATTGAGAAAATTCCACCAGAGACGCGATGGTTTTGACGTCGGGGGTGTGGACTTTTTCCAGCGTTTTTCAGGCTGCCTGCGTTCGCCAGAGAGACGCAAAAGTCGGCGCCAGCTCGATATTGGCGGCGTAATCGGAAGTGTCGCTGTAGGCAATCACGTCTTCGCCGCTTTCGGCCAACGCTTGAAATTCGTGCGAGCCGGTGCCGCCGATGCTGCCGGTGTCGGCGGCGACGGGCGGCAATAGTTCAGCCCCAGACGGTCGAAGATGCGGCAGTAGGCGTCGTACATCGGCTGGTAGCCGTCGCGCACCAGCGATTCGTAGTCGGCGTGGAAGGAGTAGGCGTCTTTCATCACAAATTGCGCGCGCGCATCACGCCGAAACGCGGGCGCACTTCGTCGCGGAATTTGGTTTGGATGTGGTAAAAAGTTCTGCGGCAGCTGCTTGTAGCTGGTGATTTCTTTGCGCACGATGTCGGTGATGACTTCTTCGCAGGTCGGCCCCATGCAGAAATCGCGCTCGTGGCGGTCTTTGAGGCGCAAGAGTTCTTTGCCGTAAAACTCCCAGCGGCCGGATTCCTGCCACAATCCGGCAGGCTGCACCACAGGGCATCAGCAATTCGACGCTGCCGGCGTGGTTCATCTCTTCGCGCACGATGTGTTCAACCTTGCGCAACACGCGCGAGCCCCATCGGCATCCAGGGTGTGCACAAACCGGAGGCGTTGGCTTTGATCAAACCGCGCGAATCATCAGCTTGTGGCTGTACCAGGGCGGCTTCGGCGGGGCTTCTTTTAAAGTGGAAATGAAAAATTGGCTGGCTTTCATGGCGGCGGTTCCGTTGTCAGATCACTGTAAAGACGCGATTGTAGCAAGGTTTGGCGGCTTTCAGGCTGCTTTGCTTGCAGGTAGGGCGTGTTGACAACCAACATGGCGGCTTTTGGCGCCATAAAACGGCATCTGCCGCGTTAAAAATACTGCCTATGGACGGCATTGTTCTAGAGCGGCCTGAAAGCGTTGAACACTTTCAGGCTGCCTTTTGCTGATAACCCGCTCTGGTTTCCGGCTTTTAATTGTCGGCAGCAAATGCGCCCAGGTCTTCGCGGCGGTCGAACAGGGCTTTGACCGGCGGCTGGTGGCTGATGCCGATGACAAGGGTGTCGGGCAGCTCGCTTTTTGAGCAGGCGCAGCAGGGGCGGGTGGCGGAGTCGTCGTCGAGCTGGTTGGTGGCTTCGTCGAGAAACAGGATGTCAGGGGCGGGCGATTAGGGCGCGGGCGAGGCTGACGCGCTGCTGTTCGCCGCCGGAGAGGGTTTTGTGCCAGTCTTCTTCGCTGTGCAGGCATTCTTTCAGACGGCCGAGGCCGACTTTTTCAAGGGCGGCGGCAACGGCGTCGTCTTGCCTGCTGCCCTCGGGCGGGGCGGGGTAGCGGACGAGGTTAGCCAGGGTGTCCTGCGGCAGGTAGGGGGCGCTGCAGCAGGAACAGGCTGCGCGCGCCTTCGATGCTGAACTGGCCGGCGTAATACGACCGCAGGCCGGCAAGGGTGCGCATCAGGGTGGTTTTGCCGATGCCGCTGCGGCCGTCGAGCAGCAGCCATTCGGGCGCGGCGGCGTTGAGATTAAGATGGTGCAGCAGGGGGGCGACCTTCGGCGGTGTGGAGGTTTAAGGCGCGGATGGTGAGCAGGGTTTCAGGCTGCTTTGGGTTGGCGGCAGGGAGGTCGTCTGAAAGGTTTCAGGCTGCCTTTGGGCTTTTCAGGGCTGCTGGTGATGCTGTCTCAACCTGCTCCTCCCCTCACGCTTGCGCGGGGAGGGTTGAGGGTGGCTGTTGTTTCGGCAGAAACAATATTGGCGGATGTGTCGAGCGGTTTGCCCCCACCTAGCCCTCCCCGCAGGCGGGGGAGGGAACGGCAGTTTCGGGCTGCCTGCTGTCGGCGGGGACTTGGTCGAGGGCAGCCTGAAAGTGGGCGAGACCGCTCGACGACGGCGGCCCATTCGATGATGCGTTTGTAGTAGATCCATAAACCAGCCGAAGCCGTCTTGGACGTTGGAGAAGGCGCTGCGGGCTTTTCATCATGTCGCCGAAGCTCATGCTGTGGGCGAGTACATGGGCAGGGTGGCGATGATGGGGATGAACATCGACAGGTGCAGGTGAGGCGGCGGAGAAGCTTTCAAGATAGAACTCGCGCCGTATCAGGCCGCGCCAGTTGTTTTTTGACGGCGGCAAAGCGGTGCAACAGGCGGCTTTGTTTCGGCGTTTTCGTCGTGGTATAGGGCGATTTGTTCGGCGTGGTCGCGCACGCGCAGCAGGGTGGCGCGGTAGTCGGCTTCGCGGTGCTGGCGCTCGATGTTCAGGGGTTGCAGTTTGCGGCCGATCAGGTGGGTGAGCAGGGTGCAGGCGGCGGAGTAGGCGAGCGCAATCCAGACGAGATAGCCTTTGACGGTGATGCTGTGGCCGAACAAGACAAAGGTTTGCACGCCGGAGAGCTGCCACAGGATTTTCGATAAAGACGCCGAGTTTGGCGGCGTTCATAATGAAGTATTTGAAAAGGTCGATGCTTTTTCCCGACAGCAGGGGCGATGTCTTCGGCGATGCGCTGGTCGGGGTTGTCGGGCTCGCCGGCAAGTTGCAGGCGGTAGTGTTTGTACTGCCGAGCCAGTCGGTTTTGGAATTGGTAGGTGAGGTGTTCGCGCCAGCGGAAAAAGCAGGACTTTGCGCAGCCAGTTGCCGCAGGCGACGAAGGCGGTTACGAGGGTGATGTAAACGAGGTATTCGAGTATCAGCGCGGGCATGGCGCGGCCGTCGAAGGCGGCCGAGGGCGTCGTAGAAGGTTTTTGTTCCAGTCGGTAATCAGCACGCCGACGCGGACGATGACTCAGCGAGAGCCGACAACGGCGGCCAAAAGCAGCCAGTTGTACCAGGGTTTTGCCGCAGCCAGAAGGGGCGGCAAGGGTAAAGAAGCGGCGGAGGGTTTTTCATGGTTCTGCCAAGATGGGAAGGCAGCCTGAAAGGTTTTCAGGCTGCCTTTGGTGGAGATGCCGTCTGAAAAAGAGGATTCAGACGGCTGAGGGTTTAGAACTTGTAGTTGACTCTGAACATCAGGTTGCGCGGTTCGCCGTAGTAGTTGTTGGCGCCTTTGCTGCTGACTTTGGTTGTTCTCGTAGTAGTAACGGTTGAACAGGTTGGTGGAAATCAGCGACAGCTTGAGGGTTTTTGCTCGGCTGGTAATCAACATTGGCGTTGAATACGGCATAGCCGCCGCAGCTTACGCCATAGAGGCTGGCGGTTTTGCTTTGGGCGCTTACGCCGCCGCCGACTCGTCCATTTCCTATCGGCAAAGGGCGGGTTGTAGCTGGTGTACAGGCGCAGCATGTGTTGCGGCGTGTGGCGGCTGAAGTTGGTGCCTTTGGGGGTGTTGCCGCGCGCTTCGGCTTCCAGATATTTGCTGTTGTTGAGCGCATAGCCGGCAAAGATTTTTCCAATCTGCGGTCAGGTTGCCGGAGATTTCGGCTTCGATGCCGCGGTTGCGTACTTTGCCTACCGGCTCCCAATACCATTTCTGCTCGGCGGTGTCGTACACCTGCACGGCGCAGTTGTCTTGTTCGATGTCAAATAGGGCTACCGAGGTGTTGAGCTTGCGGTTGAGCCATTCGCCTTTCCAGCCGATTTCGTAGTTGGCGCCGACAACGGGATCAAGATACTGCTTGTTGCGGTCTTGGTTGCTGTTGGGTTTTGAAAAATCGAGGTGTAGCTGGCGTACAGGCTTTGCTGCGGCGTCAAACTCGTAGGTAAGGGCGAAGTAGGGGTTAAAGCGCACAGTTTTGCGGTCGGTAACGCTGTCGGGATCGTTATCTACGCTGCCGGCCGTATAGAAATAATCAGCGTAACGTAGTGCGACTTGATGTGGTTCCAGCGCGTGCCGGCCATAATGTGCAGCTTGTCGGTAGGGTTCAGACGCAAGCCCAGCAGCAGGGCGTGGGCGGTTTTTCGACTTGGTTTCCCAGTACATCTGATAAGGCACGGCATCCCAGCTTTGCCGGCTCAGCCACTCGCTGCCGGTAAAGGTCATCGGATCGAAAAGAGCCGCGGTAGTTGTATTGGCGGCGTTTGCCGTTGTTCAGAGTGCGGGTCAGCGTGTATTCGGTAAAGATTTCGTGGGTTTTGCCGAAGAGTTCGGAATTTGCCGTTCAGATTGTTTTTAAAGGTGAACTGCTTTTTCGTCGTTGTCATGGCAGGAGAGCCAGCCTGAAGCGAGCTTGCCGCCGGTGGTGATAGCCCGGGTAGGTAGTGGCGGTATTGTAGATGCCGCCGACTTTCTTGGTGTTTCGTTGTAGTTGTAGTCAAGTTTGCCGGTGTAGCGCCAGTTGTCGTTGAGATAGTGTTCAAGTTCGACAAAGACATTGGCTTTGTCGTACACGCCTTTGTTCCAGTTGTAGCCGAGGAGATGTCGCGCGGCGGACCCAGTGCCACGCCCCAATCGTCGGGTTTTGGTGTTTTTGCGCTGGTAGAGACCGCCCCAAGTCAGGGTAGTGGCTTCGCCAAGCTGGGCGTCCATTACGCCGTAGAGGGTGCCGTTGCCGCCTTTGACACGGTCTTTGAAGTTTTTGTCGCGCTCAAGGGCAACCACGGCGCGGACCGCGCAAGGTGCCGTTTTTCGTTGAGTGCGCCGGAGAGTCGCCGGCGGTGCGGATTTGCCGAAGCGGTCAACCTGCACTTCGCCCCTGCAGCTGGCGGTTGGAAGTGGGGCGTTTGCGTACGGCGTTTACCGTGCCGCCGGTTCGCCGTTGGCCTGGGTCAGGCCGGTGGCGCCGCGCACCACTTCGATATGGTCGTAAATGGCGATGTCGCCTCATGCTTTGCGCATCGTACATCGGGTTGTTGATCGCACCGGGCACGGTGGACGATACGCCGTCTTCTTCAATCTGGTCGATGTAAAAGCCGCGCGATTGGAAACGGGAGATGCCGCCGTCGCGGATGACGTTGACGCCGGTGGTGGTTTTCAGCGCGTCCACCATATTGGTGATGCCCTGCTGCTCGATTTGCGTTTTGGTAATCACGCTACCGACTGCGGCGTTTCTTTTGGGCGATAGCGCTAGGCCGGTGGTGGTGCGCATGGCGGAGGTGGTGTAGGAAAGTGCGGTTTTCGGTGCGGGTGGAGCGGTTAACGCCCTGTACGCTCCACGGTTTGCAGGCTTTGGCCGTTGTCGGCGGCGGCGGTGTCGTCGGCCGCTGCGGGCAGGGCGATTAGGGCGGACAGGGTAGTCAGAACGATAGGTTTGAGGGTGGGGCGGATGCCGGACATGGGCGGTCTCTCTGTGTGTGGTAAAAAGCGGCGCATGATAATCGAATTTTTACGCTGAAAATGGAAAAATTTTTCAGGATGTTGTCAAATGTAATCGCTGGTTTGTGCTTTGGTTTTCGGCGGATGCCCGTGTTTGACGATGTTTCAGGCTGCCTGCTGCGTTCGGCTGTGCAAAAACTTTCAGGCTGCCCATAAAAAGGCAGCCTGAAAAGCAGAAAAATGTTGCGCGCTGAAAGGTAAAGTGATGCTTTTATACAAACAGTTGCGCCAGATAGCACCACGCCAGCACCAAAAATAATCACCAGCGCGGTACCGATTTTTGGCGACCACGCCGAGAATAAAGCCGATAAAGGTGCCGATGCCGACTTTGCCCGCCTGCAAAAGGCAGCGGCGGGCGGCATATTCGCCGACGGCGGCGCCGGCCAAGGGCCCCAGCAGCAGGCCGGGGATGCCGAGAAACATGCCGGCGATGCCGCCGATAAAGGGCGCCCCACACCGCTTCTTTGCTGGCGCCGGTGTATTTGGCGCCGAGCAGGCTGGTGAAAAAGTCGGTGGCAAAACCGACGGCGGCCACCACGCCCAGCACCGCCAGCGTCCAGCCGCCGACGATTTGGTAGTCGCTGCTGTAGGCCAAAAGCCAGGCGCCGCCGAACATCAGCGGCAGCCCGGGAACGGCGGGATAGACGGTGCTGAGCCAGGCAGCCAGCAGGCAGATTAGGGCAAGGATGATAAGCAGGGGCGGTCATGGGGTGTGCTGTGTTGGGATGCAGGCAGCCTGAAAACGTTCAAACCGCTTTCAGGCTGCCTCTTTGCGGTGTCAGCCGATCAGCTGTTTGAGCACTTCGGCTTTGGCTTTTCGTAATCTTCGGTGGAGATCAGGTTTTTGGTCGAGCAGGGTTTTTGAGCTTGGCGAGTTTGGCCTGCGGGTCTTCGGCGGCAGCAGGGTGCGGGGCGGCCTGCGCGGTTTGTGCCATATTGGCCCATGGCGCCGGCCATTGCCTGGCCGATGCCGGCGCTCACGCCCGAGTCCGGCACCGATGCCGGCGAGTCCGCCTTCGTTTTGCGCGGCCAGCGGGATAGCTTCGGCAGTTTGGTACTGGGTGAAGTGCCAAGGTCGCCGATGATGCCCATCGACATTTTGCTGTCGAGCGCTTTTGCACGTTTTTCGGGCAGGGGTGATGCTCTCAACGGTGAAGTTTTCCAGCGCCAGACCGAGCTTGGCGAACTCGGGCAGCAGCAGCTCCTGCATTTTCTGCGACAGCAAAACCTGGTTGGCGACCATATCCAAAACGGCACGCCGGAATTGCCGAAGGCGGCGGCCATCTGGGTCATGGCGATGTTGCGTAATTGGTGTGTCGAGTTCGCCGCCGCTGTATTGCTCGGCGACGCCGGCAACTTCGGTGAAGAAGCGGCGGGCTCGCTGATGCGGTAGCTGTACATGCCGAAGGCGCGCAGCTGGATCACGCCGAAATCGGCATCGCGCACGGTAACCGGCTGGGCGGTGCCCCAGCGGCGGCCGAGCTGCTGGCGGGTACTGAAGAAGTAAACGTCGGATTTGAATGGGGATTGGAACAGTTTGTCCCAGTTTTTCAGATTGGTGAGCAGCGGGCAGGGGTTTGGGTGGTGAGGGTGTAGCGGCCGGGCTGGAAAAACGTCGGCGGTTTTGCCTTCGTCCACAAACAGCGCCGCCTGCGCTTCGCGCACGGTGAGGCTGGCGCCGTTTTGGATTTCCTGGTCGGCCACCGGAAAACGCCACATCAGCGTTTCCGGCTCGGGGATTCGGCCATTCGATAACGTCGATAAACTGCTTGCGGATAAAGCCCAGCATGGGAAGCTCCTGTGTGAATGGTAGGCAGCCTGAAAAACGGCATCAGCCGCTGAGACTGGCGGCATTAAGCAGGCCGATGGCCAGCGACAGTGCGCAAAACAGCGCGCCGACGGCGGTATTGCCGTTTTCCAGCTCGACCGATGCCAGCGGAATCGAGGCGGGTGGCGGCGAAATACACGCCGATCTGCACCAGCGCCGCACCCACGCCCCACAGCATAAAGTCGGGCAGGCTTACGCTGTGCGTCATGCCCGCAGCCAGCGCGATGCAAAACCCAGCACCGCGCCGCCGAAAGACGAGGGCGCAGGCCAGATTGCCGCTGTGGATCAGCGACAACTCGCGCGCGGGCGTGATGCGCAGATAGGCGCCGGCAAACAGCACGGTCATCGCCGCGGCTGCCAGCATGTATTGCAGATAAAGCAGGTATTGGCTGAAGGAAATCGACATGGCTTCGCTCCGGCGTGGTGGAAAGGAGCGCCGATTATAGCCCAAAAGCGGGTGGTGCGGCGCGGCTGCCGCAACGGTTTTCAGGCTGCCTGCGGTTTTGTGTGTGCCCGAGATTACCGGCTGCACGGCGCAAGCGGCGGCAAAGCAAAAGCAGCCTGAAAACTTTTCAGGCTGCTTTTAGGCTGCCTGTGCCGCTGCTGGGCTTTCTGCTTGCACGGCAGGCAGCTTTCGGCTTCGGCCTGTTGCAGGCGCAGTTTTTGCGCTGCTCGGCGGCTTCAAAGCGGCATTTTTGCGCTTCGCTGGTCAATTCCAGCGGCGGCACCGGCACCGGTTTGCCGTTTTTCCACCGCCACCATGGTGAAGTAGCAGGAATTGGTGTGGCGCAGGGTGCGTTCGCGGATATTCTGCGCTTCGACGCGGATGCCCACTTCCATCGACGTGCAGCCGACATGGTTGACGCTGGCGAGAAAAGTAACCAGCTCGCCGACGTAAATCGGCTCTTTAAAGGTTACTTTTGTCCACGGAAAGGGTAACGCAGTAATGGCCGGAATAACGGCTGGCGCAGGCGTAGGCGACCTGGTCGAGCAGTTTGAGCAGATCGCCGCCGTGGACGTTGCCGCTGAAATTGGCCATATCGGGCGTCATCAGTACGGTCATCTGCAGTTCGTGCTGGGGTTGGACGGGTGTGTTCATGGTGGTTTTTCCTTGTGTGGTGTGTGTAAAGGTGGGCTTGGGAAAAGGCAGCCTGAAAACTGGAGTTGGGGTTTTCAGGCTGCCTGCGATATCGTGGAGGCAGCCTGAAAAACAAGCTGTTCCCCCTATGGGTGTGATCGGCGGTTTTTAATGATGCGGGCGGCGGTGCGGGTCATGGAACGGGTGGTTTTCAGGCTGCCTGAACATAAAGGGTCATTGTTTTTCCATTAGGAAGTAAGTCAAAATCGTCTTGCGGAAGTTTTTGTCGCCGCGATAGACGAATCCGTAGTCTGCGAGTTTCATTTCGGGATGCTGCGCCATGATTTCGCCGGCGAAGTCGCGTTTGAACAGGCGTTCGTTGTGTCCGCGATAGTTAACGGTTACAGGGCTTGGGTTGTAGTACTCGACAACGAGCAGGTAGCGTCGGCTGCTGCGGACGAGTTTCTGGTACACGCGCGGCAGTTCGTCGGGATTGATGTGGATCAGCACGCCTTTGATCAGGGTCAGATCCCATTGTTTCGGGCTGTCCCATTCCAAAATGGATTGATGGCGGATGCGCTCGGCCGGGATCACATGTTGCAGTTTGGCAACGGCTTTTTCGTTGATTTCTATGGCGCTGGCTTCCAACAGGGAACAGCAGTTGCAGGGCTTTGAGGTTCATGCCGCGATTGGCACCGAACTCTATCGTGTTCTCAATCGGCTGGATGCGGCGCAGGGGCTTGGGAGAACAGGGCGAGGTTGGCGGCGAGCCTTTGTTCGCCCTGGTTGCGCTCGACGTATTCGTCGCCAAAGCCGCCTGCCCAAAAGTGTTCTTGTTCGGTTTGATACATGCTTGGAGTCCTTTTTCTTTAAAAAGATGGTTGCGGGCAGCCTGAAAAACGGATTGGGCTGCAAACGGGGATGATGGTTTTCAGGCTGCCTTTCGCACATTCCAAAGGCAGCCTGAAAACCGAAAACCCTAAATCTTGCCGATTTTTATGCCGATTGGCTTCCACCCACGCTTTGAGCTCGTCCTGCGACATCCATTGGCTGTTGTTGTCGCTGGCGTAAACAAAGCCTTCGGGCACTTTCACGCCGTCTTTTGATGCGCTCGGGCGTTTTGTCCCAGCCGTTGATGGCGGGCAGGATTTTGAAGTGCTCGGCGTATTCATAGGTGTGCCACGAGTCTTCGGCGCCGATCATTTTGTTCGTGCAGTTTTTCGCCGGGGCGGATGCCGATGGTGGTTTGGCGGCATTCAGGGGCAACCGCCGTCGCCAAATCGCAAATGTTCATAGACGGGATTTTTGACGTAAATTTCGCCGCCCACCATGTCGTCAAAGGCGTGCCAAACCAGCTCTACGCCTTGTTCCAGCGAGATCATAAAAGCGGGTCATGCGCGGGTCGGTAATCGGCAGCTCGCCGCTGTCGCGCACGGATAGGAAAAACGGGATTACCGAGCCGCGCGAGCCCATCACGTTGCCGTAGCGCACCACGGCAAAGCGCGTCCGTGTTCGCCCGAATAGGCGTTGCCCGCCACGAAGAGCTTGTCGCTGGCGAGCTTGGTTGCGCCGTATGAGGTTGATGGGGCTGCTGGCTTTGTCGGTGGATAGGGCGACGACTTTTTCACACCTTTGTCGATGCAGGCGTCGATCAGGTTCATCGCGCCGTTGATATTGGTTTTTGACGCACTCAAACGGGTTGTATTCGGCGGTGGGGACGATTTTTGCGTGGCGGCGGCGTGGACAACGTAATCCACGCCGTCCAGCGCGCGGTACAGGCGGTCTTTGTCGCGCACGTCGCCGATGAAAAAAGCGCACGCGCTTGTCGCCTTGGTATTGTTTTTGCCATGTCCCACTGCTTCATTTCGTCGCGGAGAGGATGATGATTTTTGGGGTTGTAACGGGCGAGGGTCATAGGCACGAAGGTGTTGCCGAATGAGCCGGTGCCGCCGGTGATGAGGATGGTGGAGTTGCTGAGCATGGGAATGGGGGAATCTGAAGTTGGTCGGTTTTCAGGCTGCCTTTTTGGGTTAAGGCAGCCTGAAAGGATGGCAAAGCGAAAACCGCTGCCGGCAGCGGCCGGGTTTTCAGGCTGCTTGGGCAGCGATTTGCGGCGGGATGCGTTTGAGGGCGGCCTGCCAGTTGGGCTGGCTGTAGCCCAAGCGGCGGATTTTTCGCAGTTGAGCACGCTGTAGGGGCGGGCGCGGGTGCGCTCGCAGCCGGCGGGAATTTCGTGCAGGCGGGCGTTTACCGGCTGCAAAAGGGCGAGTTCTTGCAATACGGTTTGGGCAAACTGGAAGCGGTTGACGGCGGTATCGCCGCAGTAGTGGTAGATGCCGCGCAGGGTGGCGGGCTCTTGCGCCAGATTAATCATCAGGCGGGCGAGATCGCCGGCGTAGGTGGGGCAGCCGGTTTTTGTCGCTGACCACGTCGATGCGCTCTTAGCCGGCCTGATTAACAATGGCTTTGACGAAGTTGCCGTCGTATTCGGAAAAACACCCACGAGCTGCGGACGATAATGCTGTCGGCGTGGTGCGCGAGTGCCAAGAGTTCGCCGGCGAGCTTGGATTTGGCGTAGATGCTCAGGGGTTGGGGTAGTCCGATTCGGTGTAGGGCGCCTGTTTGGCGCCGTCGAATACGTAGTCGCTGGAAATGTGGATCAGGCGGATGCCGGCACTGGCGGCAGCGCGGAGCAGGTTGCGCACGCCAGTGGCGTTGACGGCGAACACTTCGTCGGGGTGGCATTCGGCGGCTTCAAGATTGGTGTAGCCGGCGGCGTTGATGATGACGTCGGGCTCGAAGTTCTGCACCATGCCGGTGATGGCGGCCGAATCGGTGATGTCGAGCGTGGCCGAATCGGCGGCGATCATTTCCCAGTCTTCGGGTTTTTGGGCGCGCAGGCAGCGGCCGACCTGACGTTGGCTCCTGTCAGTAATATGCGCATCGTGTGTGCTCCTTGCTGTGTGGGTTTCAGGCAGTCTGAAAGGTGGACGGTTTCAGTCTTCCACCGGGTTTTTCGGCGGCCACTTGGTCGATTAGTTGCGACAGACTCATGCCGCGCTCCAAAGAGCTGTCGTAAACGAAATGCAATTCCGGCGTGCGAAACACGCTGATGCGCTTGGACAGTTCGCTGCGCAAAAAGCCTTTGGCATGTTCCAAGGCTTCGGGCGGTGACTTCGCGGGTTTTTCGTCGAGCACGGTGTAATAGACGGTGGCGTGGCTGTAGTCGCGGCTGACTTCGACATCGTTGATGGTAATAAAAGCCGGCGCGGGGTCTTTCAGGCCGGTGCGCGTCAGTTCGGCCAGCTCGCGGGTAAGCTGCTCTTTGACGCGGTCGATGCGGGCGAAGCCGCGTTGCGGTTTTCTCATATCGGAAACAGTGGGAAATCGGGTAAAAACGGCGGCCATTATAGCAAGGCGGCGGCAGGCGCGGGGCGGGGTTGCGATATAATCACGCCTTTTTCACGGAAGATGCCATGAACACCCTGCCGTATCAAGCCGAAATCGCCTGCCGCATGGAAGCCGCCGGCGAAGGCCGCATCCGCCCCGATGCCGAGGTTTTACCATACCGCCAACGGCTATTGGATCGCCTGGCAGCAGCCGCAGGCGGCGGTGCTGCCGGAAAACCTGCCCGAGGGAGAGGCCTGCGACTGGGTGGAAGGCGCCGAAACGCTGGCCGATTTGGTGGAATTCATCGAAAGCGGCGACTACGAAGCGCTGGCCTATTTCGAGGGCAGCGAGGAAGAATCGCAGGAACACGAAGGCTGCAGCTGCGGCTGTCAGCGCAATAAAGGGCTTTCAGGCTGCCTGAATGGCATAACGGGCTGCCGTCCGTCAGGCAGCCTGAAAGTTTCAGGCTGCCACCGATGCCCGAATATCGCCACACGCGAAACCGGATAGGAAAACACACACCATGAATCTGCTGGCTTTGTTTAACGATGCCGCCGCCATTGTGCGGCTGCGCTACCGTTCCGCCGAAGAATACCGCTACGGCGCGGCGGTAACGGCGGCGGTGCTGCTGGCGCTGGGTGCCATCCATTCTGCCGCCGCCGCCCCCTTAATCGGCAGCGGTTACGGCACGGTGGCGCTGTCGGTGCTGATGATCGGCGTGCGCTGGCTGGCGCTGTCGCACTGCATAGCCGCCGTGCATGTACTTCGGCAGCCCTAAAGCTGCCCTGCGCGGCTATATCCTTGCCAGCGAAGCGCTGGCGCTGCCGACGCTGCTGGTGATGTATCTGCCGGATCTCGCGCCCCTGTCGCTGCTGTGGGGGCTGTGGACTTTCTGGGCGCAGGCCATCGGCCTGATGCGCCTGGGCGAGCCAGCGCGGCAGCCGCGTCCTGCTGGGCTATCTGGCCCGGCCTGTTTGTGATGGGCATCGCCTATCTGCTCTTATTCAGCATCTTGCGCCGCCGCCGGCTGGATCGATATGGAACAGGCTTTTGCGCAATATGCAGCAGATGCAGCAGGCGCCGCCGAGAGTGATTTAGTGATGCCTGAACGGGGTTTCAGGCAGCCTGAAAGCAAAAAGGTGCGCTATGCACCTTTTTGCTATTGCCGTCTTTCTAATTGCTCATCTTTTCCCATTTTTCTGCCATACCGAGCGCGGCGAAAAGAGCAGCTCATTTTGCCGCCAGCGCCGAAGCAAAGCCGACCAGCAGTGCCCCGTGCCATATCCAGCGGCCAATGTACGCCCAGATAAATGCGCGACCAGGCCACCGGTAGCGATAGCGCCAGCCCCAGCAAGCCTGCGGTACGCGTTACCACAAACAGGCACTTTTGTCTTCGCCAGCGGCGATACCACCGCGATGAAATGCTTGCTGGGGAAAGACGAAGAAGCGCTGTGTTCCAAAAATTGGTGCCCAACCCCAGCGCAAACGGTACGCGCATGGTACCAGCCAGACGAATCAGATAGGCCGACGCCATACCCAGCAGCAGAAGCAGCAGCACGTTTACGCACAACGCTACGGCGGCGGCGATGGTGCGGCAGCAGGTAAACCCTACCGCCACCATCACCGCCGCCGTTATGTATTCCGCCACAAACAAAGCCAGCTCAATCACCGCCGGATGCGCGTCGTCATCGGCATTGATCCAAAGAAACAAACTGTGATTCAGCGCGTGCAGAGAAATCCGCAATTTTTAGTGGGCTTACTCCGAAACGGCGCACTAAACACGCAGAATTAGCGATAAATTAGCCGTTTTCATAGCTGGTGAAATATTTTCAGGCAGCCTGAAAGTGTTTTGAAACAGTAAATTTCATAGTTTGATTTGTTGCAACGGTGTGCGGCTTTTGGCACGATTTTTGGCACGATAATGATTACCGTAGTTGTTAGCTAAGTTTGGCACATATCGCTGCTGGAAAGCGAAAGCATAAAAAGGCAGCCTGCACCCCATTAAACAAGGAAACCCGCATGCACAGCCAAGGCACACCCAATACATCCCACTCCCGACGTAGCCGCCGCCTGTATGCGCGAAGTCTTGCCGCCGGCGGCAGAGGGCAGCATCACCGTCGTGTTTGAAGGCGGCGGCGCAAGCACCCGCTCCATTTGGGCGCAGGTGCAGCCGCAGATGCCGCTGCGCCCGCGCCATTGTTTACGACCGCGCCGGCCTGGTTTTTGGCCGACCCGCCGAATATGCAGCAGATGCAGCAGGCGCCGCCGAGAGATTGACGTATCGCAAGCAAGCCTTAATCTGTTTTTCAGGCTGCCTGGAAGGCAGCCTAGTATTTTTGCCGGAATGGCGCTATATAATGACTGCCGTTTTCATTTTTGAGCAAAAAGGACGGTCTCCATGGCGCAGCAGAGCATCCAACGCGCAGACGCGCTTGCCCCCGGCAGCCAGCTTCACGTTTACATCGTATTGAAAGTGCTCGGTTCGGGCGCGTTCGGCATCACTATCTGGCCGAACACATCCATCTGGAGCTCGCAGCACGTTATCAAAGAATACCTGCCCGACAGCGGCGTGCGCGTCGAGGCTGACCGTCCAGGCCAAAAGCAGCAGCGATCAGGAGATTTTCAACTGGGGCCTGAACGGCTTTTTCAACGAAGCCAAACTGCTCTACGGCTTAAACCACCCCAACATCGTCAAAGTAACCGATCTTTTTGAAGCCAACGGCACGGCTTATTTCGTCATGCCCTATCTGAGCGGCATCACCCTGCACCAATGGATCAAAGACCACCCGCACGCGGGCGAAGCCGAGCTGCAAAGCATCTTCATCCCCCTGCTCGAAGGGCTCAAATACATCCACGAGCGCCAGCTTCTGCACCGCGACATCAAGCCCGAAAACATCTTCATCACCGAAAACCAAACCCCCGTGCTGATTGACTTCGGCGCCGCCCGTCAGGCGAGTCGGCCAGAAAAAGCCGCCCGCTCACCCAAATTCTCACCCCGCCGTTCGCGCCCATCGAGCAATACCACTCGCGCGATGTGTTCATACCTGCGCTGTTGTACAGCCTCGGCGCCTGCATCTACCAAGCCGTTGCCCACCGCCTGATTGAAGAAGCCCCCGCCCGCATCGCCGGTGAAGACACCCAGCCCAAACTCGCCGGCAGCGGATACGAAAAACAATACAGCCACGCCTTTCTTGCCGCCGTCGATTAGCGCCCTGAATGTACGCGCCGAAAACCGTTTCAAAGCGCGATGGACATGCAGCAGGCACTGCTCGGACAAAAGAACTGCCGCCGCCCATTCAGGCTGCCCCTGCCTACAACGCCGCCCCGCCACCCAAGACCGCTACAAGCGGCGCCACTGCCGTTACGGTGCGCCCCAGGCAGCCGCAGCCGCTCCCGCGCGCGCGTGCAGAAAAACAAACTGCTGCGTGGGGCGGCATCGGCGGCGACTTGCCGTACTGCTTGCCGTCATCGCCGCCTTCGCTCTCGGCGGCAAAGGCAAGAACTCCGACGAACCCGCGCAGACCGCTTCCGCCGTCAAACCGCCGCCCCGCCAACGACCCCATCGTTCTCCCGCCCGCCGACAACGGCGGCGCCAGCCTGCCGAGGGAGCAGCCCGAGCAGCCGCAACAGCCCATGCCCGTCGGCGAGCAACAGCAACACCGCCCAAATCGCCGCCCAAGTCGAAAAATGAACCGCGAACTGCCCAAATCGCTCCCGGCGACGGCGTGCGCTGGGAAAAAGTCCTCTACGTCGAAGCCAGCAACACCATGATTATGCAGCTCACCCACCAAACTACGCCAGCGCGACCTCAGCAACGCCCAATTAGAGCAAATCAAATCCGCGCTCGGCCCCGAAATGGCGAAAACCTCCTGCCAAGACCCTAATGTCGCTCCATGGCTCACCAGCGGCGGCACCTGCTGGTAGCGTTTTCACGACCGCAACAACAAACACTTGGTGGATGCAAGCATATCGAGAGCGGATTGCCGCCAATGAGGCAGCCTGAAAACGGATTTGCGGGCTTTCGCCAAATGCCAAACCCGCAAGGCTGTCTGAAACCCGCTTTTCAGACGGCCTCTGCCAAACACATAATGAAGCGACACAGAAAGATACAAGGCAGCAAACCGCAGACAGTACAAATAGTACGAGGGCTGGTTTGCTTGGCATTTTTAATGCCTTAGCAAACCGCCCTCTTCGAAACTAAGGCGCAGCAACGCCGTGAGATTTTTGTGTTGCTTCACTAAAAACACCCAAAGCAGCCTGAAAACCGGCAAGGCCGTCTGAAAAACCAAAACGGCAGATTCCGCATCGCACGCCCAAGCGTTCAGACGGCCTCCGCCCCAAGCAGCCTGAAAACCAAGTCCGAAGGAATCCCCATGCAGCCGATTTCCACCAAGCCCAGCACATCGGCCGCCGCGAAGAACAGCAGGACGCACTCGGCAGCCTCGTCCTCGCCCCGCGCCACACCCTCTACGTCGCTTGCCGACGCGCATGGGCGGGCAGCAAAACGGGCAAACCGCCGCCCGCGCCGTTGTCGCCGCCATCCTCGACCACTTCCACCGCGCAAAACCCGCCGCCGACAGCCGCGCGGCCGAAAACCAACTGCACGCCGCCCTTAACGCCGCCAGCAAGCCCTCGCCCGCATCCTGCAAAGCCACCCCGAACTCGACGGCATGGGCAGCACCCTCATCGCCCTGATTGCCGATGAAAACACAGGCACATACAGCTACATCAGCGTCGGCGACAGGCTCTACCTGCTGGAAAACGGCCGAAACTGCGCCGCATCAACGCCAACCACGCCTTCGCCGAAGACCTCAAACGCATGATAGCCGCCGGCGAAATCACCGCCGAAGAAGCCGAACGCCACCCCGCCCGCCATGCCGTTACCAGCGCCGTTACCGGCAAAGACATCGCCCATACCGACTGCCGCAGCGGCAGCCTGAACTCAGCGACACCCTCCTGCTCGCCAGCGACGGCGTGCAAACCTGTCTGACCGCGAAATCGAAGACACCCTCAACGCCGCCGCCGACCCCGAAGCCCAGGCGCAAGCCCTGATCAGCGTCGTCCCTTGCCGACAAAACCCCATCAGGACAACACCTCCCTCATCCCCGTCCGCCACCCCGCCGACCCGTCCGCCCCGCCACCCAAACCCTTCCACCCAAGTCGCCCCGCCGACAGGCAGCCTGAAAACGAACCGCGCCCGCCCGCCAAAAGCAGCCTGAAGGCGTATTCGCCGACTTTCTCCTCGGCGCCCTGCTGATCGGCGGACTGGTCTACCACCTCACCCGACCGACCGAAGAAACCGTCCCGCCGCCCGCCGCCCCCAGAACCTGCCGCGCAGCGCATCCGAAACCGCCGCGTCTGTCCCAAGCGCCCCACCGCCTGCCGCCGCGTCCGAAACCTGCCTCGAACCCGCCCCGCAATCCGCGTCCGAACCGCCCGCCGCCGCTAAACAAGAAAAAGGCGGCAAAAGCAAAAACCCGCCCCTGCCGCATGTTCCAAACCGCTGAGATAATATTACTGGGGGCTATTCACATTTAGATATTGCGGTGGCTTTTACGCCATAAAACAGACTCTGCCGTGTTGCCAATCCTCGCAGGTGTCCAACCTTGCTGCGGTTTTGCGCCCGTACACCTGTTTTTCTGACCTAAATCACTGCGCAAACCAATTGTAAACAGCCCTAGGCAGCCTGAAAAACGGTTTCAGGCTGCCTCTGATTAAAAATCTCCTGCCTGTCATACAAATAAAGGATTCCCCATGAAACTCTGGCGCACGATTTTATTGTCCCTGTTTTTCGCCGCCGCCCCCACGGCGCAGGCCAACCAGCCCTGATGTGCTTAAAGCCGCCGAATCGGTTTACCGCCCGTGGATGAGGCGTACCGCTACCGCCGCAGGTGCGTACACAAATGGTCAACCAGCAGATGCTCTCTGAAATCAACGACAGAGGCTATGTGCGGATTATGACGCCGCAACAGCAGCTGCTCACCTTCTTCAAGCAAAACGGCCAGCTTTACCTGTTTGCCGGACACGGCTCGGGCTATCTGGTTTTCCAATCAGGGGCATATCGTTACCAACGACCATGTGGCGAACGCCGATGTCGGCGAAGATGGCGCAGCTGGGCAAGCCGCAGGTGTTTCTGGTGCGCAAAAATCGCGCCGCAGCTGGAACTGATGTCCACCCAGCCCCTTGTGAGTGACAGCGCAAAGGACTTGAGCCTGTTGCAAGTGAACGGTCTGACCGGCAAACCGCTGCCGCTGGCCGACGGCAAATTCGTCCAGCCTACCCTGCCGGTATTTTCCATCGGCTTTCGGCGCGTCCGACAGAAATCACCGCCGGCTACGGCTTCGGCGATCCGGACGCCTACATCCAGCCGGGCATTGCCGAGAGGCAGCCTGAAACGAATTTAAAAACTACGGCAACCGCAGCTATCTGGGAACACCTGCGCCCATCAGCGGCGGCAACGGCAGCGGCCCGCTGGTCAGCCGCTGCAGTAGGTGGTCGAGTACCAACGAAGGCGCGCACAAACAGCAGATAAACACCGTGATCGCCGTATCAATTCCGAACTCGTGCCTATGCTCGAAAAGCCACAACGTCAGCTTTCGCAAGCGGCGGGCGAATGCGTGGACAGCGCCACCGCCGGCACGCGCCGCCAGCTGACGCTGCGCTACGGCATGGGCTTGCTGGTGCCCTGCTGGCGGCAGGCGGCGGCGTGTATCTGCTGCGGCTGACAAAGTGAAAGCGGGCAGCCATCCGCCGATCAATTCCCAACTCATCCACCAAAATCGTCGGCGCGCAACAGGCGCAGGCGGCGGCAGCGGCGGCGCGGGCAGCATCACCCTGACCCGCTGGGCAGCACGCCCATCGTGCTCCGTGCGGGCGATCCTGGGACGCGCGCACGAGGCCGACATCGTCATCGACAGGGCTCAGATTTCCGGCCGCCACGTCCGCCTGCTGTTTGACGATGCGGCGTGCAGGCCGAAGACCTCGGCAGTACCAGCGGCACCTACGGCAACGGCAGCAAAATCAGCCGCGCACCGTCCTCAACGCGCAGGCGATGCTGCAGCTGACCGCCGACCCGCCGTCGCCCGTTTTCCAGCGTCCGTTCGCCCGCTGAACCCAGACGGCTCGGCGGCGACTGGGTGCTCGCCCCCTGTCTGCCGGACTGCCGGGCTGTCGGCTGTGAGCGCAGGGCGCAGCGTAACGCCGTCGGACGCAGCCCCGATAACGATGTCGTCATCAACGCGCCAGCAGATTTCCGGCCGCCACTGCCGCATCAGCGCCGATGCGGCGGAGCAGCATCACCATCCGAAGACTGCCGGTCCGCAACGGCACCTTTGTTGACGACCCTAGCCAAAGCGCATCGACCGCGCCGCCCTGCGCCGGGCACAGACCGTTTATCTCGCCAGCCGCGACATCGCCTACCGCCTCACCCAGTCTTAAAAAGAAAGGAACAGCCATGGTATGCGAGACTGCATGCGCCGCCGCCGACACTACTGACCCCGCCCTCTGTGCCGACTGCCCCTACTGCGGCGGCGACGCGGGCCGTCTGAAAACCGCCGCACCGCTATCAGCTGGCTTGACCTCCGCTACGCTCGAACACACCGCCGTTCTCAGCGCACCCGCGCGGGACGTGCGCACGCGAGATGGTCGCGACGCATGCCGCCGATCAGACGGCGAAAACGCAAATCGTCGCCAACGCCGCCAGCAACGACGCGCAAAACCCACATCTTCGGCGCAACCCGCGACGCCGACGAAGCCCGCGCCGAGGCATGCGCGAACTGCCCGCCGCCGGCGGCTGGCCAGTCACCGAAGCGCTGGGACGCGGCACCGCCGACTTCCGCCTCGTGCGCGGCGCCAACCGCATCGGCCGCAGCGCAGAAAGTGCGAAGTGTCGCTCGGCTTCGGCGGCCGCAGCGACCGCCGTCAGCCGCGGTACGCCGCGCGCATCATCTACGACCCGCACGCCAACGAATTTTTCGTCGAACGCGGCAGCCCGCAACCCTGCCCTGCTCAACGGCAGCACCATCCGCAGCGAACCCGTGCTGAAAAACCCGCGACATTATCCAGGTCGGCGACACCGACTGGTTTTCGTCGCCTTTTGCGACGCAGAGCTTTGCTTGGGAGTAACGGCGACGCGTTTTTGCTGCTAAGCCCCGTAGGTCGGATACTCGTATCCGACAAGCGTTCTGCCCAACACCAACACAGGCAGCCTGAAAGCTTTCCAGGCTGCCTGTGATGATTAACGAGGTACCGGATGGGCGTTTTGTATTATTTGTGTGTGCAGGCGGATTCGCTTTTTCAAGGCTGCTTTTTGGGAAGTGTCTCAAAAGCAACCACAAACATTGAACCATAGCAAAAATGGTCAATTCACGCAGCTTTGCATCAAAATGCGCTTTCGGCGTTGCCGGCAGGGCAGCCTGAAAGTCCGGCGGCGCGGGTTTGGACGGCGGGCAGGTGGCTGCCTAAAAAGGGATCCGGCGCGTTTTCGTGCGCCAGCGAAACCGGCAGGCGCTGGGTACGGTCAGTCGGCGGCGGCGCGACGGATATCTGCGTTTTGCGGCTCGATATGTTCCTGGCGAAAACGCAGGTTGGCGGCGGTGTGTTCGTGGGCGGGGTAGAGGCAGGGAGCGCAGAGTCGGGCACGTGAGCGGCGAGCCGCTGCAGGCTGGTGTACAGCCATTCAGCGGCTGTCCGGGAAGACTTATGACCGCCGCAGCCGGCGGAAAACAGGGTGTCTTGCCGGTAAAACGTGACGGCGCTTATCCGAAGGAGATAGCACAGATGAGCCGGCGTCTGTGGTAGACAATATCAGACTTCGGCGGTGAAGCCCTGCCAGGCAATCGGCTGCCTTCTGCAACGGTGGCGGTAGCGGCGGCAATGTCGCTGCTGCCGCTGACGCGGCATTGAGGCAGCGGCCAGCAGTTCGGCAATGCCGGCGACAACGTCGCTGGCGATGGTGGGTGATCGGATATGCTCGCTGCAGGCTGTGTTGCTGCAGGTAGGCCAGCACGGGCGCAGCGGCGGCGCGAGTCGATGCAGACGGCGCGGCCGCGGCTGGCGATAGCGAGCCAGAATATAGTTGTCGCTGAGTGCGGCAGCGGCGTGATGGTGTAAAGTCGTGCGGTTTCGGTAGCCAGAACTGCAGGGCGATCAACAGGGTTTTCGGCGTCGCGGATATCACCATCTGCCAGCGCTTGCGCGCGGCGGCGCGATCCGAGAGCAGCACGGTTTCGACAAACTCGTCGTCGTCGGCACGCAGCGTGCTGTCGGCGCTGACATTGACGACGCGCGGTACAGGTGCATCGTCGCAGAAGCGGGGGCGGTGCACGAACTCGGCGAGAGTCCACCGCGCTCGGCGCGGTAGAGGCGGCTTTCTTCGGCCAGCTCGCGCAGGGCGCGACGGCGCGTCTTCGCCGGCATCGAGTTCGCCGGCAGGCGCCAGCTTGAGCAGGGCTTGGAAGGCGGTGGGGTGGCGCCATTCGCGCACCAGCACCACAGCTAGTCGGCGGTTACCGCCAGCACGCGCAGGCAGCGCCGGGGTGGCGCACGACTTCTACGCGCTCGGCCTTCGTGGTACGGGTGGGCAGGCGGCGCACGCGGTCGCTGGCAGATGTCGATCAAGCTGCCGCGGTACCGTTCGCTGGCTCGCAGGGTTTCTGACCAGGGAACGCTCATCGGGCGGCCTTTCTTGTTTTCAGGCGGCCTGAGACGGTTTTTCGCGCTCAGGCTGCCCGCAATGTCAGTGCTGAAATGGACGGGTTCGTTGGCAACGCCGTTTTCGCTGCCGTTGCCAAACAGCGAAGATGTGGCCGGGCAGCTCGAGGTGCGTCCGGCATAATCGGGCGGGGCGGCGTTTTCCGGCGGGATGTCCGTGCAGCAGGCGGATGTTTTCCCGCCAGCGATCCACCATCAGATCCGAGAAAGTCACTGCTGGATGATGCGGATGGCGTATCGCGCGGCGACGGCGGTAAGGAGGAAGACCCTGGCTCATCGACGAATCGGCGGACTCGGCGGCATTGAAAGCCGAATAGGGCTTGCCGCCTGCACTGCCGCCCTCACCACGCCGACGCGCGGGCTTTGCGAGCGCACGGAGCGGACAACGTTGGCGGAGAATACGTCGAGCGCGCCATGCGTAAACGGGTGCGGCTGGCATCGGCCAGCGCGGAAGAAATGGGCTGGCAGGGGCCCAGGCGGGTTGGTAGTGGCAGGGTCATGTTCCTCTTCGGCAGAATATTCCTGCATACTGCATCAAGGGCAGGGCGGCTTCGCGCAGAGCTGGCCGAGCGCGGCTTGAATTTCGCGGCCGCCGTAGCCCAGCGCGTAGAGCGCGTGCACCGACTGGTCCCTGCGGAATGGCGGCGGACGCGGTGGGCGGCGACGCGGCAGAATTCGGCGGCGGCATCGGTGCTTTCTTTGGCGGCGTACCGGTCGTCGGGTTTGATTTTGGCAAGTCATCCGGAACGAATGAGCTGGCAGCCACACGGCGCAGGTCAGCGAGGCGCAGCGGGATGGTTAGTAAAGGCAGGCGTTGATCAGGGGCTTCCGCGGCTGCTTTTGAGTTCGCCGGCTTTGTCGGCGCCAGTGCTGATAACCGGCAGCGCGAACCACTGTAATTGTTCGTCGTTTTTCAGGCTGCAGGGCTTCGTCCATGGTGTCCATCAGTGCGGTGTGATATCGGGCGCGCCGGCCATGGTCATCGCCACCGACGGACCGATGTAGTGGCGCAGGCCGAGCATCTGGGCGTTGTTTTTCAACTCGGCGCGCGCTGGCTTTCGGCGTCTTCGGCCGATTCGGGGCGGGCGATGCGGGTGGTCAGCAGCAGCAGTTTTGTTGTTAACGGTCGCGTTCAGGATAGGGGGCGGGGGTCGGGCGAATGGGTGTGCGGCAGTGATGTCGGCTCTTGGCGAAAAGCCGCGATTGTATAGCGGATGCGGCGATATTCCATATCGCCCTGTTCCGCCTGCCTGCGGCGGGCAAACGGCGTTTTCAGGCAGCCTGAGCCCAAACCGCTGCTTTTCGGGTGAGATCCGCGCCTTTGCCAATCTTTACGAGTCCTTTTGTGTACAGCCTGCTGCGCCCGTTTTGTTTGCCATGGACGCCGAAAACGCCCACCTTCACCTTCCGCCAGCTGCAGCGCGCCTGCTACGCCGGGCTGCTGCCCGCCGTCAATCCCCAAACCGCGCCGACCAAGCTGATGGGGGCTGGATCTGCCAATCCGGTGGGGCTCGCGGCGAGGCTGGACAAAAACGGCGTATATCGACGCGCTGGCGGCGCTGGGTTTCGGCTTTATCGAAATCGGCACCGTTACAAACGCGGGCGGGCAATCCCAAACCGCGCCTGTTTCGCGCCCGAGCAGCTGGCGGTGCTCAACCGCATGGGTTTTAATAACGACGGCATCGACCGTATGATCGCCAATATCGAACGCTGGCCGCTTTAAGGGCGTGCTCGGCATCAATATCGGCAAAAACACCGTTACCCCTTGGAAAATGCTGCCGACGACTATCTGCTGTGCCTGGAAAAAGCCTATCGCCGTCTTGCTCACCGTCAATGTTTCTTCGCCCAATACCAAAACCTGCGCGATCTGCGAGTCCGGCGACGAACTCTCGCGCCTGCTGGGCAGCCTGAAAAGAGCGCCAGCAGCAGCTGCAGGAGCAGCACGGCCGCTATGTGCCGCTGGCGGTGAAAATCGCCCCGATCTGGACGACGCGCAGATTGACGACATCGCCCGCATCGTTCCGCCTGTGGCATTGATGCCGTAATGCACCAACACCACCATCGACAAAAAGCGCTGGGCGCATCGCCGCTGGCGCGGAAGCGGCGGCCTAAGCAGCGCCCGTGTTCGCCCCAGCAACCGCGTGCTGACAGCCGATGCTTTTTGCGGCAGCCTACCGCTGATCGGTGTCGGCGGCATGCTCAGCGGCGGCGACGCCAAACACAAAACTCGATTTGGGCGCGACGGCGGTGCGGGTGTACAGCGGCATATGTTACCGCGGGTGGCGCTGGTCAAAATGTCTGGTATGCCGCTGATGTTTTTCAGGCGGCCTGAAAGGATTGCACCATGAATTTTCTACTGATCAGCATTGCCTGCGGCGTCGCGTATCGGTGCTGCTCAAAGCTCGCCCGCAAAAACGACATCGGCCTGGCGCAGGCGGTGGCGGTGAACTATCCCGTGGCCCGCGCTGCTGTCGCTGGTTTTTCTCAAGCCGGGCACCAACTTTCATGGCAAGCGCGCTGCTGCCGCAAAAAGCTGGCTCTTGGCGCTGTTGGGCATGCTGCTGCCGAGCGTGTTTGCGCGATTATGCGCGCGCCGCCGAGCAGGCGGGCATTGTCAAAACCGACGCCGCCCAGCGCCCTGTCGCCTGTTTCTGCAGTGCTCGCCGCCTTTGTGCTGTTTGGCGAAACACTCAGCAGCAACAAAATCATCGGCATCGCCCTGGCCTTTGCACGCGCTGTGCTGCCTGCTTTACAAAAAGACGCAGCAGCCGCCATAAAAACGGCGTCCCCCCTGCTGCTGGGCATATGGGCGGGCTACGGCGTTATCGACATCCTGCTCAAAGCAGCTCTCCAAAACCGCCGCCACCGCCGATTATCTAAGCGTGATGTTTTGCGCTTGCCGCGCTGCGTGATTTGCAGCTATCGTTGTGCGCCGCCAATGGAGCCGACGCGACATCAACGGCAGCGGCATTCTTTTGGGCGCCTGAATTTCGCAATATCCTGTTTGCTTATACCCACCAAACGCTAAGAACGACCCGACGCTGGTGTTTACCGCCATGAATATGGGGCGTGATTGTTGCCGGCACGCTGGTCGGCACGCTGCTGTTGCGCGGAAAATCAGCGCCGTCAATGTCGCGCCGGCATCGTCCTTGCCTAGCCGCCGTTGCCTGCCTGTCTTACTGAGCCGCAGCTGCCGCGTGGCTGGGGATGTAACGAGCGAAAAAGGCGGCCTGAAAACCGTCGAAACCGTTTTCAGGCTGCCTCTCGCGCAAAGCCGTTATAATCGCCGGCGTTAAAACCATTCAGGCAAGGTTCGCAATGAACAAAAACTGATCGCCGCCATTGCGGCGCCCGCGCTCAGCGCCTGCGCTCACCAGCAACAGCGTTTCGCTGGGCATCGGCGGGCGGTTTCAGCCGCCATGTCGGCATCGGCACCAGCGTCAATATTCCTTGGGCGGCCGAGTGATACCACCGACGAGGGCGGTTTGCGCGTGATTGAAGAGCAGATCGTTACCTATTTCGATGCCGAAGGCCCGCGCGACTGAACACGGCGTGAAGGGCGCTATTACCGCCAGCTCTTGAAAAAGCAGTCAGACGCGATTATCTGGTGCAGGGACTTTTTATTTCGGCGACCAAAAACGCAGCGATCCGATGGTGATTTCCCGCGGCCTGTTTTGTTTTCCACGCCCACCCGACAAACAGCGTGCTGACGGTTTACGCCATCAACAGCGCGGTGATGCAGCAGCAGAACTACCAGCAGTACAGCCGGTATCGGTGGGACGCTAAATCCGGCGCAAAACAGGCAGCCTGAGAGACGCAAACGTTTTTCAGGCTGCCTGTTCGCCGCAACGCAACCAAACCGTTTAAAGAAGCTCGAGCAGCCTGAAAGGTTTTCAGAACGCTTTCGCTATCAGGCTGCGCTGCTTGGGCAAGGCAGCCTGAAAAGCTCACGTTTAGAATGTGTAGCGCACCGACGCGGTGAAGCTGCGCGAGTGCCGTACACATGGATGTCAGGCATGGTTTTGTATGTTGAAAGATGTTGTCGGCATTCAGGCGCAGGCGCAGGTTTTTGCTGATTTGGTAGCTGGGTAATCGGATCGACGGTGGCGTGAGGCGCGCTGCGCCAATGCGGCGCGGGCTGCGGGCTCGGTTACTTCGGCCGATCGTCGGTGATAAAAGCTCTGCCAGTTGAGGTTGCCGCCACGGTTAGGGCGATCGTTGATGTCGTAGCTGGTGAAGAATTTGACCAGATGCTCCCGGGTAATAGACCGCTGGTTGTTTGCCGTCGCTGTCTTTGGTTTTTGGCGCGGGTGTGCGAGGCGATTGAGCAGCCAGCGCTCGTTGATGCAGTAGATTGAGCGAGTTCCCAGCCGTTGGTGCGGGCGTGGTCAGCGCGCGGTAATACTCTTTGCGCTGGCATGTTGGCCAGCGGCGACGGGCAGCTTGCTCTTCGCGGTTTGGAACAAGGATGCGGCGGCATTGAGCCGGCTGCCAGACAATCGGCAGCCGCCCAAACAAACCGTGTTTTTCAGGTAGCCCTGAGTTTCAGGTAGCCTCCTGCCCGGATGCAAAAGGAAGTCAGGTTAAAGCCAAATTGAACCGACTGCCTGCACCTTTCCATACACCGGAGGCAAGATTGGAAACAAGCCAACTATCTGGCTGGATTGAATAAACAGCATATTCCTGCCGGGTATATGCAAAGTATTATTAATTGTTGCCAGCTGCCGCACGCGCAGGCTACCATGCCGCACATCAACCGATATCGATACGACCCAATCCGGAGCCCAAATGGATTCTCCCGCGAACACGCCGTACCGCCGTAGCACACAGCAACACCGCTGCCGCCAGCATGGCCTTTATGCTGAGCACAGCGGTGTTTTTGTTTGACGGGTGTAGGTGCGAAGAGGCTACCTGAAACAAGCGGTGGAGATTGGTAAAGAGTAAAGGAAAGGTTTTTCAGGTAGCCTCAAGAGGAGAGCGCATACCGAAAGGCTACCTGAAAAACATCACGCAAAAGCCAAAACCAAGCCTATAAATTTAACCCACTGAATACCACCCAAACACTTCAAGGAGACAAACCGCATGTTCACACCAAGCGACTTAGGCAAGCTGATAGTTTGGGGCGGGCTGCTGGGTATTGCTTTGGTCACCATCATTGCCATGGCTATCGGGTTCAAATTCACAGCCCGAAAAACCGGCTTTGGGTAGGCCTGTTGATTGCGGTAGCCGTGCCTTATTCGTGCATTTCGCCGCTGGTGCACGAGCTTAAGCGGGATCAACAGAAAGCTGCTGAGAAAGAAGCCGAATGGCGCAAACGCTACGAGCCCGCCAGCCCGCTTCGACCAGCTGTGCCAAAAACGCCGGCGAGAAGATCTACCGCACGGCGGACAATGTGGACGGCATCCTGCTGCTGAAAGTGCGCGGGATGACGAGAAGTATCAGAGCAACCGCTACAACCCGCTGAAAGACCAGATGTGGGAGGATGCGGCGGTGGAGAGTGACTGGTTTAGCGAAACGGGATATATTGAGGTTTTTCTTCCTTATACGATGCGTAGCTTTCCAAAGCAGCTCTGGCTATACTATGTTGATGTATTACAAAAAGATGATTCTATTATCCGCTATAGTGAGATTGGGCAAATTAGCAGATCACGATTCCATACAGCTAATCCCAATCTCCTGCCCGTTATGCCGTTACCTACGAAAACGATATTTCTTGGGAAAAACCGCAAACATTGGATAGCCGGAACAACCATCAAGATTATCGATACCAAAACCAATGAATTGATGGCTGAAAAACCATGATGCCTTTGTGCCGGAATTAGGCTGATTCAAATATGAGCAGAACAAATCCTTGGAAAGGGACAACGCTGCCCTAGTGAAAATTCCCTATGCAACAACAGGACAGCCACATTTGATTCTTAAAGTACTATTTCCATCATCTCAATTGGAGACTACAAAATGCGACTAATCAGCAACAAAATACCAATACTAACCCTACAACTATTTTAGGGTTTGCCAGATTCTGCAGCGCGGCACGAAACTGGGCGTCTATGGATTTAAAAATGCTAAACCAGAGTGGACAAAGAGATGCGGGTAGTAGCTCAAATATAGGAAATATATCATTTAATAACTTAATTAAACCAGATCTGTTAGAAAGTGGTAATAGCCATAATAGTAAATTTACGAAAACTGAAGCAGAAGAGTTTGCCTTTGAAAACTGGGAGATGGTGGCGCATATTGCCAATACCACTACCAGATTTTCGGTAGCCTCTTCAGAGCCAGAGAAGGATATTCAGATGCGGGTATTCAAAAGGAGATCTAACCATTTCCTTCCCGCAGTACCGAGTTTGTGGATGATGCCAGGATTCACAAGCCACCAACACCTTTGAAATCGCCGATCGCGGCTGGGCGATCAGCCAAATCAGACGATATGGTGCGCTGGGTACGGCTATTGCAGGAAGAGGGTTGATCGATAGGAAATTAAATGTTACCGGTTATAGTTTTGGATTATGCAAATAAGAATATTTGATATAGATTTATGAATAAATGGTGAAATATGAAAAACTAAACTCCACAAGCTAATATGTATAAATCAATAACAAATATAGTAATACTATTATTGACAGGGTGTAATATCCGGGATGGTGTAAAAAGATAATCAGGAGCAGAGTTGTGGATAATAATCAATTCAGCTCTCAAAGTTCTGATCAGTGAAAGCAGCAAGAGCGGATTCTATAGCAATAGAACGCTGCCGTAAAGCAGTTGCACCGAGCAACCGATCAAGATGATTTAATCCAACAGATGTACTATACCGCATTAAGAGATGATTGCCTCTATTCGATGGATTTAGAAGAGTTGCAGAAAATTTGGATATTCCGGTCCTTGAAGGATGGGATGCTTATCCTTCTAGTTCTAGATTGGGAATATGGGTAAAAATAAAAACAGATAACTTTTACAATCTATCCAATATCAACTAATTTCTTTATACAAAATATGAGCAAAATGTAAAACCGAAATCTATGTTTATAGATAATAATTTCCCATCATTCTTGCCTAGGTCTATTATATAGATAAAAACCGAAGAAAAGGTTAAACTCACAACCTCTAACAGATGGGGTTATACTAGATTTATGATTATAAATCCAGTGGTTTGCCCAACCGGGATTTATTCAGGCTGGTTTCCGTTATATATGGAAAGAGGGGAAACCGTGAAATGGAGCAATTAATTTATATGGATCAATTATTAGAATAGAGTTTAATACCAGATAGTTGTTGCGTATTATAAATAGTTTTATGATATATTTTATATGTTTTGGAGTTTGTTATGATTAAGCTTAAACCGAAAAGCAAGAGAATGCCTTGAATGATTTATTGAAGCTGATCAATCAGATTTAGATGAAATAAGAAATAATGGTTATTTACTATCTCCAAGAAGGCAAAAGCGAAAAGGTAGCAAAGACGACGCGGCTTTATATACACTACTGCTGATTTTTGCCCGATACAAAATTCCCGCCTTTGTTTGGCGGGGAATTGAAATGATGACAGAGTGCAATAATATAAAATTGGAGATTTTTCGCGGGAATGCGGTGGATTTTTCGCGGCGGGCTCAAACCCGGCACGAAAAGCAACCTGAAAACTTTTCGGGCTGCTTTTCCTTTCAGGCTGCTTAACGGCGGGCAGCCTGAGAGTTGCCGCTACCGTGGCGGGTGTTGTTGCCGCCGGCTAAAACAGCCGGTAGGCGGCGTTGTCGGTTTGCTCTTCGTAAACATAACCCGAGGCTGCTCGAAAGGCATCGAAAGCCTGGGCATCCAGCGGGCGGGACGTCGATGGCGGCAGTAATCCGCCCGTAGTCGGCGCCGTGGTTGCAGTAGTGGAACAGGCTGATGTTCCAGCCGGTTTGCAGCTGGTCGAGAAAGCGACGCAAGCGCGCCGGGGCGCTCGGGAAACTCGAAACTGATCAGCCGCTCGTTGGCAACGTTGCGGGTGCGGTATAGAGCGCATGATAGCGCCAGGTGGACTTTGGCCAGTTTCGTCGTCGCTCAAATCGATATTGGGCGGGCGGGCGGCGGACAGCTCGCTGCGTGATCGGGCGATATCGGGCGCCGGCAGCCTGAATGCCGACGAAAATATAACGCGACTTCAGGGATCGCCGTAGCGGTAGTTAATTCGGTGATGTTGCGCGAGCCAGTACTGATGAATTCGCGGAAGCTGCCGGGGCGCTCCGGGAATGGAAACGGCGAAAATCAACTTCGTTGCCTTCACTCAATTCGCTGCGCTCGGAAACGCATGGCGCAGGCGGTGGAGAGTGATATTGGCGCCGCTGCTAATGGCGGCGGCAAACGGGTCTGGTAGTACGCATCGTTGCGGGCGATATAGGCTTCAGGCCCCGCCAGCGCCCGACGCCGGAGGGTTCCGCAAAATGCTGCGGGTATCGTCAAAAATATCTTTGAGCGCGCTGCACGGCAGTACGTATCGACGGTGATGATGTCGTCCAACAAATCGCGGCACATGCGGAAAGTCTCTTCGCCCACCAGCTTGACGGCGGTGCCGTCGGCAAACAGGCCGACGTCTTTAAGCGCCACGCGCTCGCCGGCGGCCACGGAAACTTTCATCGCGCAGGAATCGTTGGTCTGCACGCCGATCCGCTGATTTCGGGCGCACCTGTTTGATAAACGCCGCCACGCCTGCCGCCAGTCCGCCGCCGCCGATGGGCACGAACACCGCGTCCAGATGCTTGGGATGCTGGCGGACGATTTCCATGCCCACCGTGCCCTGGCCGGCGATTACGTCGGGATCGTCAAAGGGCGGGATATGGATTTGCCGCTTTTCGGTACCAGCTTGGCATGCTCGCTCGGGCATCGCTGTAGGACACGCCAGCCAGCACCGCCTCGCCGCCGCGGGCGCCGGCGTCGATTTTTGATCTGCGGCAGGGTTTCCGGCATCACGATGGTGGCCTGGCTGCCGAGCAGCTGCGCCGACATCGCCACCCCTTGCGCTGGTTGCCGGCGCTGGCGGCGATCCGCCCCGCAGCGCTTCGGCGGCAGCTTGGCCATTTTGTTGTAGGCGCCGCGGATTTTGAAGGAAAACACCGGCTGCAAATCTTCGCGCTTGAGCAGGATGGTGTTGCCGGTGCGCCGCGACTGAGTTGGCGGCGGTTTCAAGCGGGGTTTCGACTGCGGCGTCGTACGCCGCGGCGGTCAGGATGCGGATCAGATGGTCGGCATATTGGGGGTAGTGGTTGATGTTCATATCGGCTGTTTCGGCGCTTGGCAAAAAGGTCGCAACCTTAACGCTGCCGCCGCTTCGGCGCAAGTCTTACCGCCGCCGTTTGGCCGCAGCGCCACGCTTTCAGGCTGCCTGCGCCGCAAAAGCAGCCCTGAAAACGCAGGAGCCACAGCAGCGCCCGGCGCGATAAAGCGCTTCTTGGGCTATAATCGCGGCTCGTTCCCGGCGGCTGCTGCGAAAGTGTTTGAGCCAAAGTTTGAATCGGGCTTTCAGGCTGCTGCTTTGAAACTTGAGACGAAAGGAAATCAGCCATGTTGTTTCTGTTGATCGTTTTGCCGGTTTGCCATCGGTTTTCGCCTGCGAAAACTGCTGGATTCAAAACAATGGCTCAGGCCATGATCGCCAGCGCGCTGGTGTTTTGCGTACCGCCGGCTGGTGGTTCAAGCAGCCGTTTTCGGCATGTTTATCGGCGTGTGGTGTTTGCCGCTTTCTTTTGCCGTAGATTATTATGCGCGACGCCGACGACCAGCCTTTCCCCAAAATCGACCGCATGAAAATGTGGAACCGCCCGTTTATGCTGCTCGATAAGAAAACCGATATGATTGACGAGCTGTGGGGCGGCGCCCGGCGAAGAAGAGTGCTGTTGAACCGCCCTCTGCCAAAAGCTGACTGCGAGCTACAAGCGCTAAAGCCGTTTGTTTTTCAGGCTGCCCAGAGCAAGGTTTTCGGGCAGCCTGAAAGCGTAACGGGCGCCCGCCCTGCTGCCGTAAAGGTTCAAAGATCGAAAACGAAATCCTGATGCTTCCCAGCCGAAACTTCGCCAACCGCCGCAATCCGCTCCCGTAAACCAAGAAACTCCCGACAGCTGGAAAACACTTCTTCGCCGCTCTTCTCTGCACCCTTGCCGCCAGCGCCGCCGCCCGACATTACGCCGTCGATATCGACGACGGCATCACCGGCACAGCCGACATCCAAGGCAGCCGCTTCAAGATCGAATCCATCCGCAGCATCTACCGCGGCCAATGACAAACTCGAAGGCCGCATCAAAAACGGCAGCTGGCGCGACGGCCGAGCTGCGTCGTCCCTCGCATTCGGCGGCAAAAACCAGAAAAGCTCACCGTCACCCCCGAGGCGAATGCAGCCGCTACGGCGGAGACGGCAACTTCAAAGCCACATATAACGCCATCCCGCCTGTGCACCCCGCAAGGCAGCCGGGCTGCCGAGCAGCGTTTTTCGAGCTGCCTACCGCGCCCAACGCTACACCGAGGCCCTGGAAATCACGATACGTCGAACAATGCGATCGTTTTCGCCACCGACGCATCGAATCAAAATCTACAACGATCTGGCCGACGGTTACCTGCGCACCGGCGACAAAGCCGCCTGCCGCCACACCCTTGCCGGATGCGTACCGCTTCGCGCTCAGGTCCACCCTCTTTCTACGCAGGCGAACACTTTCCCCGCGAACGAAAACGCTGTGAAGCAACAACCCAAAGCCTGCGCCGAATAAAAGCCGCACGGTAAAAGGCAGCCCTGAAAGCCGTTTTCCGTTTTCAGGCTGCCCTACTAGTTTAAACCGTTTCCAGAAGCCATGATTAAAACCGACAGAATCCATAAGTCCTGCCCGTGCCAAACATGTCCCGAACCCTGAATATCCTGCTGCTTGCCGCGCTTGCCGCGCGCGCTGCGCGCTGCCGCCGCCGCGCGCACTGGTAAAAAGCAGAAAATCCGCCCCAAGCCGCGCCAACGGCGTCCCCTGCCCCCTGCTGCATCCGCGCCGGCTGCGTCTGAAACGGCACCGCCTGCCGCGTCCGCTGCTGTCCCGGAGTGTTGCCGCCCCGCCGTCACCGGCCGCAGCCTTGCCGGAAATCGCCGCCACCGCCTATGCGGTGCCGGGTTTACAAAAAGCGGGCAGGTGCTGGCGGACTGAAACGCCGATCGGGCGGCTTCGCTCACCAAGCTGATGACCGCCTATCTGGTTTTCAAAGCGCTGCAGGAAGGCAGCCTGAAGCGAGCAACGGTTACCGTGTCACGCACGCAGCTGGGGCACCGACAGCCACCGGATGCTGCTGCTGAAGATTCGCAGGTGAGCATTGCCGACCTGGTCGAGGGCTGGTGGTGCAGCAGAGCAACGATGCGGCGGTGGCGCTGGCCGAAGCGGTGGCCGGCAGCGAAAAAGCGGTTGTCGAAATGATGAATGCCGAAGCCAAGCGGCTGGGCATAGCGCAAACCGTTTTGAAAACAGCACCCGGCCTGCGGCGAGCAGCAGCTGAGCAGCGCCAAAAGACCTGCTGATACTCGCGCGGCGCTGATGCGCAGACTTCCCGCCGCAGTATTACCAGATTTACTCGATCAAATCCTTTACCACACAACGGCATCACCCAGCCCAACCGCAACCTGCTGCTGTTTCGCGATCCGGCGGTGGACGGCATTGCCGGCGCTACGGCGGCAGCGCCGGCTACCACCTGATCGCTTCGAGCAAACACGGCGAGGCCGCCGCGTGGTGGCGCTGGTGGTCAGCGCCGCCAGCAGCGCGCGCCACCGAAAGCAACAGGCACTGAACTACGCGCTGCGGGAATTCGATACCGTGCTGCTGTACCGCGCCGGCGAAAAGCCGAGATTCCGGTGTCCGGCGGTGCCGCCCGCCGTGGTAGCCGGCTTCGAGCAGGATCTGCCTGAGCATCGCGCGCGCGCGACGGCGTCGCGTCGAAAATCGAAAGCCGCCGGCCGCTCGTCGCCCGCTGGGACAAAGGGCAGCCGCTGGGCGTTGCGGCTCAAATCCGAGCAGCCGCGTCTTGGCCGAGCGGCCGCGCTGGTTTATGGTCGCCGCCATGCCGCAGGCCGGCTTTTGAGGGCGCATCAACGGCTCTTCTCATAACGCCTTTCAGGCTGCCTGAAGAGGCAATCCGATATAATGCGCCGCTTTTTACCGCCGCCGCCGCGCCTGATTTCAACCTCCACGCAAGGACAGCAAACATGGGCACTTTTTACGAGGCAGAAAATCCTCATCACCGGCGCGATTTCCGACCGCTCCATCGCCTACGGCATCGCCAAAAGCCTGCCACAGGGCGCCGAGCTGGCGTTTACCTATGTGGTGGACAAAACTCGAAGACCGCGTGCTGCAAGCTGGCCGAAGGCTTCGGCTCAAGCTGGTGTTCCGCTGCGACGTGCAAAACGACGAAGAAATCGCCCGCGTATTCGCCGATTTGGGCCGGTCGGTGGGACGGCCTCGACAGCTTGGTTCACGCCATCGCCTTCGCCCCGAAGCGCTGTCAGCGATTTTTCTGATAGCATCAGCCGCGAAGCCTTCAGCACCGCCCACGAAATCTCCGCCTACAGCCTGCCGGCGCTCGGCCAAAACCGCCCGCCCGATGATGCGGGGCGCCAGCCTCCATCGTCGCACTCTCCTGCCTGGGCGCCGTGCACGCGATTCCCAACTACAGCGTAATGGGCGTGCCAGACAGCCCTGGAAGCCGGCATCCGCTGCGTACTGCGTCACCTCCGGTAAGAGGCGTCCGCTGCAACAGCATTTCCGCCGGCGATCAAAGGCCCTCGCCGCCGCCGGCATCGCCGACTTCGGCCGCCTGCTCCGGACACGTTGCCGAACGAAATCGCGCGCGCCGCAACGTAACCGCCGACGAAGTCAGCACCGCGCCACGTCCTGCTCTCCGAGTGCGGCCTCCGGCATCACCGGCGAAAATCACCTATGTGGACGGCGGTTTGCAGCATCAACGCGCTCAACGAAAACTACAAAGCCGCCGCTCGGCGGCTTGAGACCGCCGCCGCCTTTTCAGGCTGCCCGCGCCGCTTCAACGGCTGCTCAGGCAGCCTGAAAACTTTCAGGCGGCCTGAGCCTACCGGTTTTCGGTGCGGCCTGAATGTTCAGGCTGCCCGGTAACAACGCCTGCCGGGCCATTCCCCAAGCGGCCTGAAAGACAGCAAACCCTTTTCCCGCCATTGCTCTTGCGCGGAAAGGGTTTGCCTGGCAACCTGAAAAGCCAAACGGGCTTTCGGGCTGCCTGGGATGCGGGCTGTCAAACTACTTCGTTTTCCCTCTTGCCGAACAGCCAGTACCGGCCCTGTTTCCAGCCATGTTGCGCCGTATGGCGCTGCCACGGAACTGTTATCGCGCACAGGCCGAGCGGCGAAGTGCCGTTTTGCGAGGCAGGTGTTTGGGGCGGCGGCATCCTAATCGTTATCGACGCGCCCACAGCAGCACATCGGCATCTTGGAGCGGCCTGAAACTCGGCAGCTGGAAACGGCTACCCACACCAGTTTTACCGCAGACGCGCAGCCAGTCGAGCGGTTTGCAGTTCACGGCATAATCGAGGCCTGATATTGGCATGGGCGTCCGATGATAAACGATGGGGAACGACGCGGTATTCCTGCCCGCCGCGGCAGCTTCGAAAAACCGGTTTTCAGGCTGCCAGCGCTACGGCGGAATGCCACGCCGCAGCCAGCAGCGCGCTGATTGGCGGGCAGCATCAGGTTCGACGGTGTGGCAGCCGAAGCCTGCTGCCATCGCACGCTGGCCTTCGCGGAGCTTCAAGGCTGCCGCGCGCCAGCTTCCTCGGGCGCAATGCGGATACGGGTTCACCAGCGCGTGTTCGTGGCGGGTGGATTTTGACCAGCCACGGACGGGCGCTCAGATTTCGATGCCCAGCTTCTTCGGCGACGTCGCGCGCTAGAGCGCCTGCGGCAACGTTTCCGCCGGCTTCGATTGCCGCCGGCAAATTCCCAGTAGCCGGCGTAGGAGGGCTAACGCCCTCAGCGGCGGGACGACAGCAGAAACTCGCCGGCATCGTTTCGATGACTGCGGCGGCCACGCGCCAGTTTCGGGAACGCCTGCCGTACGGCGCTCCGTGCGATTCGGGATTAGGCCACAGCCAGGCGCTTTCGCACTTTTTGCCGCTGTAGAAACTCTTCCTTCGAAATCAGCACCTGGGCTGACGGTGTCGATAGTACGGCAACGGGCAGCAAAACCACCGGCGTCGCGGTGGCCGACGGCGACGCACCATCCCGCCATCTCGCGCCTACTTCCAAGCGGCGTAAGCGGCGCGCACGCAAACGGCATCGGCAATAGCAAAGCGGCGTTTGGCCGGCAATCACTTCGTTGCGGCGTTGAGTGCCAGCTCGCGGTGAGGCGCTGTGCACAGATGTCGACGCGGCTGCCTTCGTTTTGGCGGCGCACCCAGCCCTCCGAAGCAGTTGAGAGGCGCCGCGGTTTTCGTTGCCAACAGCCGCGCGCTGCGAGAGCGGCGGCGTCGATGGCAGATTCGGTCCAGATCAAACATTTCAGCCTCCTGCCACCGGCGGGAATGAGAAGGCAGGATGTCGCCGGCTTTCGGCGCGATGTCACAAAGCGGCAAACTGGTGGTTGACGGCGCAGCGCAGGCGCTCTTGGGGCAGGGCAGAGGCGCGTGATGCGGCCAGGCGCTGATATACGACGGCCCGGCGGTTTCGCCGTTATTCAGAACAACGGTTTCGCTCGCGGCCGGCCGCTCGCTGCAAGGGCAGCGCAGTAAGAACGCCCAGTTTCAGCGGCTGAAGTCATGTTTGCCTCCGGATTTGTGCAGCAGGCGCACGTCTTGATTTCGATGTCGTGGCTGAGCGCCTTGGTCATGTATCATACACGGTGAGCGCGGCTACGGTTACGGCGGTGAAGCGCTTCCATTTCGACGCGGTTTTGTGCGGTGACTGCCACTTCGGCGAGTGATATTCAGGCTGTGGGTGGCGTCGTCGTATTCGAGCTCCAGCGCAGCGTTCGAGCATCCTCAGGATGGCTACGTCAGGAATCAGCGCGGCGGTATTTTGGCGGCCATAATGCTGCGGCGATGCGGGCAACCTTCGGTAATCGCGCAGCGGCGGTTTGGCCGTTGGCATCCTGAATCTGGAAGGCGCATGGGTCTGCGGCGGGAACATCACCCGCGCGCCGCAGACCGCGCGGCGCGTTACCGGCTGTCGCCGACTTTTATCGACCATACGGCTTTTGCCTTGTTCGTCAAATGGAGTGGCGACGCCGACTTTGCTACTAAAACGGTGCGATACTTGCTTACAGCAGGCGCTCAGGCGGCGAGAGCTGTCGGCCAACACCTGCGCGCTCAGATAGGCTGAACGCTGTCTTTTGATTTCAAAACGGTCTTTGTGCTGCGCTACTTGCGGCAGCAGTGGCGGCGGAATAACCGACGCTGACGCGGGTTTCGGCTTGGCGACACCACCTGCCACAGCGACGGATCGAGGCCGACGTGGGCAAGAAACTTCACTTCGGTGCCGGGCGGCCACCCGGCGTCAATAGCGCATCGCCACCGGCTGCCGCGCGGCCGCGCTGTTGATGGCGGCCTGAAACAGCGCGGCTACGCGGCACAGCACGCCGTTGCCCAAAGACGTGCGCGCTTCTGGGAAAAAGCAGACGTTGCCGCCGGCTTTGGGCGTCTCGCTCGTAGCGGCGGTGATAGAGTCGATGTCTTTGCGGTTTGCTGCGGTCGACAAACACCCGTGCGCCCGGCGTTGCGCACCGCCGCGCCGATCAGCGGTAATGCCGATAGCTCTTTCATAGCGATAAAAGCTCGACGGATAAAACAGGCTGACCGAAACATGTCCAGCCACGAGATATGGTTGGGCGTAACCAGCAGGCTGCCTTGGTATTCGGGCGGCGGATTGGCGGCATCGACGCGCATTGAGCAGCTGCAGGCATCGCGCGCTGGCATCGCGCAGAATGCGGTTACGCGCTCGGTAGAGGTGAAAACCATCCAGCCGGCGCAGGCGGGCGGCGGTGTGGCGACAAAACCAGCCGGTCAGGAGGCCGGAAATGCTGATAAAACGGGTGAAAGAAGCGGGTTTTGGCATCGCCACGCAGACAAGTCGGGCGAGAGGCACAGTGCACTGCGCATGATGCAGGCTTTGCCTGCCGCTGTAACCAGTGCGCCGCCGAGCGAGCCGGTATGCCGGCGATAGCGGCGGCGCGCAAAAGTTTTCAGGCTGCCTGAAACGGAATCAGGCAGCCTGAGAAAGCGCAAAACGGTGATGTTTGCTGCAAGGCACGCTTACCGGCCAGATGACTGCTGCTCAGGATTCAAAAGTTAAGGAAAAACTCGTGGGTAAAACTGCGGATTCAGCTACGGTGTTTTGGATATCGGTTTCATAGCAGCGCGCACTGGGCGATGCGCTGGGCGTGATGGACATCGAAAGTGTCAAACAGCGGCACGAAGGCGCTTGGTGGTTGTGGCGGCTGTCGCGGCTGATGCCGCCCGACGCGCCGGTTGTCGCATACGCAGACCCTGCATCTCCGGACATCTGCTGGCTGCTGGGCTTGAGAGTGCGCGGGTTGCAGTTGGGGCGGATGTCCGCGGCAAAAGCGGCGTGCGGCGGCAGCAAAACACCGACCGCCGGCAGGCGGCGAGAAGGAGCGAATCCGAAAAAGCATGGATCAGCCTGTATTTTGTTAAACGCTTTGCGACGTAGCAAAGCGGCATGTGCGATGTGATAATTGGTCAGCCGCATAGTGCGGCATATTCTATGCAAATCCGCACACGGGCGATAAAATGCCGATTGCAGGCGCTTGCCCAGCGCCGCATTGTTCCTGAGCGCGATGCACCGCCGCCGGCGGCTGCCGCGGTTGCCGCCGTAAGGGCGAACTGGAGCGTCGCACTAGGGCGCGTTGGCATCCGGCACTGACAGCGATTTTGCGGCGTGAAACGGCGGCAGATGGAAGGCAAAATGCGAGCCTATGCCGCGCTCAGGCAAGTATTTTTAACGCGGCAGATGCCGTTTTAAGAACTGTAAAGCTGCCAAATATTGATTGCCGACGCGCCCCAAACTTTCCATAACTTTACCGCATCCGAAAACCACACGGGACGCACCGCGACCCGCTACCACGCATCGCCCCCAGCATTCTTGCCGCCGATTTTGCCCGCCTGGGCGAGGAAGTACGCGCGCCGTATGCGCCGCCGGCGCCGATTTGATCCATTTTCGACGTGATGGACAACCGTACGTGCCCAATCCTCACCTTCCGCCGATGGTCTGCGCCGCCACCATCAAGCCCTACGCCAGCGTGCCGGAGTGGACGATGCGTCTGATGGTCGAGCCGGTGTGGCGCGCTGATCGAAGCCTTTATCGGCGCGGTGCCGACATCATCACCTTCCACCCGAGCCAGCCGCCACATCGACCGCAGTCTGGCGCTGATTAAAACACGCCGACCGCCAAAGCCGGGCTGGTGCATAATCCCGCACGCCGCCGCGGGTAGTTTGGAGCATGTTTCGACAAGCTCGACATGGTGCTGCTGATGTCCGGTAAACCCCGACTTCCGGCGGTGAGGCCTTATCCGCATACGCTCGACAAACGCTGCGCCAGAGTGCGCGCGCATGCTCGATGCTTATCGCAGAGCGCTGCAGCGGCCCGCTGCATCGCCGCTGGAGGTGGACGGCGGCATCAAAACCGCTCAACATCGCCGCCGCCGCGCGCCGCTCGACAGCGCCAGTACTGTCGCCGGTTCCGCCATTTTCGGCGGCGCGCCGCAGACTACGCCGTTAAAATCGCCTGCCATGCGCCGCGAGCTGGCGGCGATATATCGCAACATGACCGAGACAACTTTACCGTTTTTCAGGCTGCCTGCAAAAACCAAAACGCCTAATCCCAAAGCAAGAGCACGCCATGAACGTCTGCATTCTGCTGCTGCGACGGCATCCATATGCACGCTTGGATCATGCTGCCTGCACCTACTGCTGCGCCGCTGCGCCTACCAGCACCGCCACTTTCGGCTATTACAGCGTCTGGCGGGACTACCGCCACCACTGCGATGCGCTGGTACAAGTGCGCACGGAGGCGATACTACCGCTACATCCCGCACGAGCCGCACGCGCGATAAGCCCACAGCCTGGGCGGGCTGGTGCTGCCGCCGTTTGCCGCCGCGCGGCGGATTTGGTGCGCGCGCATCGTTGCGCTCGGCACGCCGCACCAGAGGGCAGCGCCACCGCCCGCCGCCATCCGAGAGCGCGTCATGTCGGCGTGCCTCTGCTCGAGTCGCGCCTACCACGGTTGCCTTATTTTGGCGGCGGCAATCTGCCGCTCGCTGCCGGCGGAGCATCGAGCCTGGGCAGCGTGCCGGCAACCAACGCTAGGCATCAGCCATCTGGTCGAGACTGGGCGACGCGCAACAGCACCGTGCTGTGCGCCGAAACCCATTGCCCGGGCACCGCCCGACCACATCGTGCTGCCGGTTTCTCGCGCCGCGACGATTGCCGACAAAAAGCCGCCGCCGTGCCGCCTCGCCTTTGCGCAGTGGTAGTTTCGACCATGAGCGCTTAAAACAACAGCCTGAAAAGCAGCCGCGCCTAACCACTTAGTCGCCAGGAGCCCGTCCATGCTCAACCGCCAAGACTGATCCGCCAATGGTGCGCCGCCGAAACCCGTGCAGCGCAATCGAAACGCCACCGCGCCGCCCAAAACTCGCTGATGTCTCGGCGCTGAGCTTGCCGCCGACGGTGGCCGGTGCCGCGCGCTGCAGCGTTTGCTATATCCGCGCCGTGTTTCCCGCCACCGCCGCAGCCGATGGCTGATCGAAAGCCCGCTCACCGCACGCCGATTGCGGGAAGCGCTGCATCTCCGGCGCGGTTGTGGATTAAGGCCGACAGCGAACTGCCGGTTTCCGGCTCTGATCAGAAAACGCGCGGCGGCATCTGACAGTGCTGCAGCATGTGCCGGAAGCGCTGGCGCTGCTGGCACGGCCTGCTGCGCGAGGGGCGATAACTGCGCCAGCTCCGACACAGCGAAAGTGCGGCAGTTTTCACCGCCACTACGCGTAGCCGTCGGCTCTACCGGCAATTTGGGGCTCATCGGCGTATAGTATGGCCGCCAAACTCGGCTTTCAGGCTGCCCGTGCACATGCTCCGCCGACGCGCGCCAATGGAAAAGAACAAACTGCGCGCCACGGCGTCAGCGTCGACGAATACGCCGGCGACTACACGGCGGAAGCTGTTGCCGCCGTCGCGCAGGCGAGACAGGGCTACGCCTCTATTTGTCGATGGCTGAAAAGCTCGCGCCACCTGTTTCAGCTGTGCCGTTGCCCGGCGAGCGGCTCAAAGCACGATGCGCCGAACAAGGATTGTGCGTCGATGCCGGCATCCGCTGTATGTCCTATCTGCCCTGCGGCGTCGGCGGCAGCCCGGCGGCGTTGCCTTCGGGCTGAAACTCGCCTTTGGCGACGCCGTGCTTGCTGCGTGTTTGCCGAGCCGGTACAGTCGCCCTGCATGCTCGCGGGCGTCTATACCGGCCTGCACGACTGAAATCGCCGTCAGCAGCGACGTCGGCCTGCGAGCAACCGCGCACCGCCGCCGACGGACTGGTAGTCGGCGGCCGCGCATCAGAGGCTGACCGGCCGCGCCATGCACGGCGTTCCATCGACGCCTTTTACACCGTACCCGACGCACGAACTGTTCCGCCTGCTGCGCACCGTCCGCCACAGCGCGAGGCCTGCAGCTCCGAACCGTCCGCCTGCGCCGCGCGCCGCCGGCACACCGTGTTCGACGACGTCGCCAACGCCACCACCTATGGCCTGGGCCTGGCGGCAGCATGGTGCGGACGAAGTGTTTGCCAGATACCTGCAAGAGCGAGGCGGCCTGAAAGCTGGTCAAAACCCAAAAAGCAGCCTGAAAACCATGGGAAGCGGTTTTCACAGGCTGCGCACAATCGGGAATGCGTTAAGGGGATGGTAAAGACAATAAATGGAATAACCTTCTTTGGACTTGGTGCGAAGCTTAAATGGCTTTTCCATTCCAGCTGAACATCAGATTTTACCAATGCTTGATGCAAACTTGACCTGTAATCGAGAGAAGTATAACCAATATATCTTTATTTACGCAAAACATTTTCCATATTCATATTCACGTTAAACGGTGGTTTGACATGAAAACTACCATTTTTAATCATGGCGCTTATTCATTTTATCTAGGGTTTGCGGTGAGCATAAAGGGGTAATTATTTCCCCATATCCATATCGCCACTACGTGGCTGTTTTTCTGCCATAAGAACCAATAACACTCTGTGCTGCCCAATTCCTTGGCAACAAATACCACCACAGGTTGCGTCATGAAGTTTGGCTTTCGATATTTTATATTCTTCTTTATAAAAGATATTTGTATCCAAACCTTACGGATACCGCCCAATAAAAACATTATCACACCGAAGGCAAAGCGAGACTAAGCCATGATGTCTTGTAAACTTTTTCTCTCCATCGGTTTTCATAATGTTTTTCGCTGCCTCTCGGAAAAGTGAGCACAGGATCGCGCCGGTATGCAGTTTGCAAAAAGCGGTTTTTGCCAAAACCACCGCCGCAATACCGATTGCCGGCACGTCCTATGGCTACTGAATATTTTTCAGGCTGCCTTATTACAGGCGGCGAGCGCTATCGCGCTCTCGCCAGCAGCTTTCAGCAGCATCTTCGGCGGTCAAAACTACCCAGCGCGTTGCCCGCCGAGGGCGGCTGTCGCCGGTGAGCAGGCGGCGGTCTTTGTGGACGCTGCCGTCGATGCTGGTTTACTGTTTTTCACCACTATGCCCAGCTCTGCGGCGTTTGTGGCGAGCAGCCTGGCAGTTTGCCGGCGCCTGGCCGATGTCAGATTCGTGCGCCTTCGTCCAGAGCGTCGCGAGACACGCGGCTCAGCCAGCGCACCAAGCGGGAATTCGTTATCTCTGGACGACCTACGGATGCGGCAGCCAGCACGGCGGGGTCACGTGGCACGGGTGATGATGGGTGACCGGTCGCGGCTTTCCAGGCAGCTTGTTGAACGCGCCGTGGCGCGCGGGAATCAACACGGCGCGATATAGGGCGAAGATCGGGCGCGGTTGCGCACACCACGTCGTCAAAATGTCGGCAAGGCGCGCGGGTTTGTCGAGCTTGGGCGGGTATTCGGCGTAGATTTCGGCGATGGCTGCATCTTCGTTCAGCATCGCCCACATTTCAAATTTGGCGTGGTTGCGCCCGACAGAATTGGCGAGCGTCGGTGCAAGCCTGCTGTGGATGTGCAGCGTCGGCGGCAGTTTCTACGTGGTTGCGGTGGAGAAGAATTTGCCGTTTTGCATTTGCAGATGGCGCTCGTCGGTGGCGACCATCCAGCACTGAGTTTGCCGCCGGTGTGGGGGCTGCCAGGCGGAGTGGAGTGCCAGCTAAGTTGGTTTTGGAAGCGCGGTGTATTGGCTTAGAGATGGTAGTTGGATGGGGAGAGCGTTGTGCTCGGCGCGGTCGGCGGACGGGTTGTTTGTAGACGGTCATGGGAAAAAGCTCACAGATGGTGTGTTGGCCAGTGTGCAGGCAACGTTTGTGCCCGCGCCACCCGCCTGCAGGATGTGGGAGCAGGGCGGCCGTTTTAGCATCCGTATAGTATTCTTTACAAAAGTTTTCCGGGCTGCCTACGAAGGGAAAGGCGACGCTGGCTGTTTAACAGCGGCAAACGGCGCTACCACAGCACGCCCGCTACGCGGCGCCTTCGGCGGTAGCGGCAGCATAAAGGTACGGCAGGCGGCGGCGGTGCTCATGCACTCGTCCGACGCCGCGGGCGGCAAGGGCGGCGGCGGTGCGCGGCGGCAGAAACTGCTGCTCGCGGCGCGAGCGCGCGCGCCGATAATGACTTCCGGCGCCGTCGTCCGGCGCCAGCCTGAAAAGACTGTTCGTTTCAAATCCCTGCGCCTGTTTTCAGGCTGCCTGCAGACTGAGGATGCGGTTTCGACGCTGCCCTGCGCCGGCTGTGCCGCGTGATTACGGCGGGCAGGGGTGGGAGATGCACGTCGATTTCGATGCTGTGTTCGCCCGGCGGCGGTGATGCCGCCATAGCTTTCGATGTTCATAAGCGTGCTGGGAAATTGAAGATGCAAGGAATGGGTAAAATCAGGTAGTATCGCGCGGCTTTCACAAATCAATGCGATCTTTTCCGAGCGCTTTGCCGGCGGGCAGAGTCTATGCACAAAGATACTTCAATTCAGAACGGTTATGCAAAGACAATCAGGATCGGTTTGTTGGGTTTTGCAGGCACGGCGTGCGGCGGTACCGCCGAAGTGCTGCAGACGCGGCGGAGAGTCGTCGCCGTCTCGGCCGCGAGGGTGCGGCTGGCGATGATGTCTTCGCGCGATGCAGCCAAAAGCCCGCAGCGTGATGCCCGATGTGCGCGATATGTAGCCGATCCGTTTGACGAACTGGTGCGCCATCCGGATGTGGATATTGTGGTCGAACTGTTCCGGCGGCACACCCAGATTGCCAAGTTTGAGTGCTCGAAGCGAGTGGGAAGGCAACGGCAAAGCGTATTGGTTACCGCCAACACTGCTCGCTCGACCCGAATGCGGCACGAAATCTCTTTGCGCTGAGCCGGCCGCAAAAGCAGCGATCGATGGTGCAGTTTGAAGCGGCGGTGGTAAACGGCAACGTCGATATCGAGAAAGCGCTGCGCGAAGGGATGTCGCCGACCATCGAGTCGATTCTGGGCATCATCAACGGCGCAGCAATTTCGTTCTCAGCGAGATGCGCGAGAGAAAGCAGCCCGTTTGCCCAGGGTGCTCCAGCAGAAGGCGCAGGAGTGCAGGCTATGCCGAAGCCGATCCCACTTTTCACGATATCGAGAGGCCACGATGCCGGCCACAAAATCACCATTATGTCGGCGCTGGCTTTCGGCACGCCGGTGAATTTCGGTGCCTGCTATCTGGAAGGCATCAGCAACCTCGATGCCCGCGACATCCGCTATGCCGAGCTGGGCTCAACCGCGATCACTTTTAGGCATCACCCGCCTGAGCGAAAAGGCGTGGGAATTACGCGTGCATCCGACCCTGTTGCCCGAATGCGCCTGCCGGTAATGTAAACGGCGTGATGAACGCCGTGCGCGTGAATGCCGATATGGTTGGCGAAACCCCTGTACGGCGCCGGTGCCGGCGCACTGCCCACCGCCAGCGCCGTGGTGGCCGATATTATCGACATCAGCCGCCTGCTCTCGGCCGACGGCAGCACCGCGTGCCGTATCTCGCTTTCCAGCCCGGCCGCTTGCAGGAAGTGCATTTCCTGTCGATGGACGAAATCACCAGCAGCTACTATCTGCGCGTTCGGGCTGCCGACAGCGACGCGGTGCTCGAGCAGCATCGCCAATATTCTGACCGGCGAGGCATTTTCCATCGAAGCCCTGATTCAGGCGTGCTCGATAATAACCAGGCCGAAATCGTGATTCTCACCCACAGCACCGCTGAGCAAAAACATCCGCCGAGCCATCCGCATCACGAAGCCGAAGCCAGCGTCTCTCCGCCCCGTGGTGTGATGATCCGCATGGAAAGCCTGAGCCACTGATCTGGACAAACAAACCGCCACAGACGAAGGCAGCCTGAAAATCCGGTAGCCGAAGCGGCAGAAGACGGCGGACAGCAGCCTGAAAAGCGGAACCGCCGCGCCGCAGCTAGACGAAGCCGCGTATTGCGGGCGAAAAAGCGCCGCACCGTGATTATCTGGCTGCGGATCACCGCCCTGCTGTTTGCCGGTTTTCCTGCTCAGCCAATGCGGCATGAGCAGCCCGCGCGCAAAAACGCCATCTTGGAAAGCTGCATCCAGCGTTCCCAGCCACCCGAAATGGCAGGCCGATCTGCAGGCACGCAGCCTGAAAGACGATTCCGCGCGCTGGCGCGCAGCAATACTGTGTGCATGTGGCGCGAGCCGCTGGTGAGCTCGGCAGCGAAGCAGATCCAGTCTTTCCCCAAGCTCAACCCGCAGCAGCAGCTCGATCCTGCCGGCGAGTCGGAACCGCCGCGACCAACAATGCCTGGACGGCCTGCCCGTAAATCCGGCCGTCTTTCTCCTTTCAGGCAGCCTGAAAAAGCCGTTTTTGCCGTTTTCAGGCTGCTGCAGTCAAAAACAAGGAAAACCATGTCCATCAAATCCGACAAATGGATACGCCGCAGGCGAAGAGTTCGTACGCGATTGGAACCCTTCGAGCCGAACCGATGAAAAGAAAGCCGACGGCAAAAATCATTCCCTACGGCACATCCAGCTACGGCTACGACATCCGCTGCGCCAACGAATTCAAAAATCTACCAATATCAACAGCACCATCGTCGATCGAAAAATTTCGATCGAAAAACTTCGTAACCGTGGAAGACGACTGCTGCATCATCCCGCCCAACTCGTTTGCCCTGGCGCGCACGGTGGAATATTTCGCATCCCGCGCAACGTGCTCACCGTGTGCCTGGGCAAATCCACCCACGCCCGCTGCGGGATTATTGTGAACGTCCGCCGTTTGAGCGAATGGGAAGGCTACGTTACCTGGGTTTTTCAACACCACGCCGCTGCCCGCCAAAATTCTACGCCGGCGAAGGTGTGGCGCAGGTGCTGTTTTTCCGAGGCGACGAAGTCTCGCGAAACGTCCTATAAGAACCGCAACTTTGGCAAATACATGGGGGCAAACCGGCGTTACCCTGCCCAAAAACCTAATGCCGTTTTGCCCGCCTGCCCTGCCCGTCGTTACGACTGCGGCAGGTTTCTGCCGTTTCAGGCAGCCTGAAGCAGTTTACGAGCTTCTGCGACTCAAAACCGCCGCCGATAAGCATGAGCACCCATGAAAACCCGCCCCCGACGCTTTTCCCGCCTGATTAAAAGCGTTGCTGCATCCTGCCAATGTCGGCCCCAAAACCGCCCAGCGCATGGCCTACCACCCTGCTGCAGCAAAACCGCGCCGGCGCCCAAGAGCTGGCGCAGGCGCTCGATTGCGCGCTCAAGCAGGTCAATAACTGCACAAGCTGCAATACTGCCACCTTTTGCGAGGCGGTTTGTGCCGCCATCTGTGCCGATGAAAAACGCGACCCGCGCCGCCTGATGATCGTCCACATGCCCGCCGACGTGCCCGGCGCGGAAGCCGCGCGCTGCTCACGACGGCTCGTATTTCGTGCTGATGGGGCAGGTCAGCCCCGCGCAGGATATGGATTTGAAAGCGATTGCGCTGGACAAACTAGTCGCCCGCGTCGCCGATTCGCCGGTGGAGAAATCATCATCGCCACGTCCTTTACCGCCGAGGGCGACGCCACCGCCTATGTGCTGGCCGAGTTGTTTAAAGGCCAGCCTACAAAGTCAGCCGTCTTGCCCGCGGCATGCCGCTGGGCAGCGAGCCTGAATACGTTGATGCCGGCACGCTGGCGCAGGCGGTGTACCCGCCGCAGCCTGCTCAGGACAGTGACGCCAATGACGTTAGGCTGCCTGCAGAGATAGCAGCCTGAAAGGGTAGGGATGGCGGGCTCCTGTCAATGCGAAAAAGCAGCCTGAAAACCGCATAGTAGGGGTTTTCAGGCTGCTCTGGGGAATCTCAACTGGGCATCCGCCGGCCGGACAGTTCGCAAACGCTTATGGCGCAGGCAGCCTGAAAAGCGGCTGCCGTCGGTCAGGGAACAGACAGCACAAACGCCGCATCTGCTTGCGTGCAGATGCGGCAGTATCGGAAGAAACCAAGCTATCAGCCGACGATTTCTACCGGGCCGTGGTGCGTCGCAGCTGGTCGCCGCTGCTGGAGGTGGTGCAGGCGGCCGTTGACGATGTGAGTCCACGCGGTCGCCGTGCGGCACGGCTTTTCAGCATTGCCAGCCTTCGCCATGGGCGTGGCTCGCGCAGGTATCGACCGGATGGCAGCCGTCGGGATTGGTGGTCGCGTTTACTTCCGGAGGCTGTGCTCGTCGCCAGCCTGGCGCTTCGTGGGCGGCGTGGTGCAGGTAGGTAATCGCTGGTGATCGATGCCGCCTGATCGCCGTGTTTGGTAACGCCAATACATGCT
>BNJT01001741.1_pt1 | contig 97309 bp, 133 predicted proteins | sample 8540491 | NCBI WGS metagenome assembly BNJT01 (sample SAMD00202455, study PRJDB9452) | human saliva metagenome | host: Homo sapiens | reverse complement strand
GGTCTGCGTGGCGTGTAGGATTAGCTGCACCACAGCTAGATGTCTCTCAGCGTATTAGCAGTACTTTTGCCAAATCCTGATGATGAAAAATGGCAACCACCAAAAAGAGGCTTACGCTTTAAGAGAAGTCATGTATAATCCCAAATCGTAGCTCACTCCGTTCAAGACGCCGCCTTGGCTGATGGGTGAAGGATGCTTGTCTGTTGACCGTGATGTCCCTGGTTACGTCGTTCGCCACGCTCGTGTTACTGTAGATTATTTTGATAAAAATGGCGAAAAACACCGTATCAAACTCAAAGGCTACAAGGCCATTGTTGTCCAACATGAAATAGATCACCTAAACGGCATTATGTTCTATGATCGCATCAGTGAAGCTGATCCATTTGCTATTAAAAGATGATATGCTGATTTCTGGAATAAGTCATTTAAATAACTCGAATTGGCTAACAGAAGTTGAGATAGAAAGCTCTAATTTCATAGGGTGTGTGTATATTTTTCCTTAAACAAATATTAAACCAAACTTAAAAGAAAGAACTGATATCAGTTAGCTTTTTAAGGAGCAGTCCATATACTATCTACCAAAGCATTCTAAGAAAAGAGGTACTGTTTATGGACCATCTCGTAATATTCCTGCTTATGAACCAGATTTCAATCTCATCCGCCTACTTAAAAGTTCGTGAAAGCGATTTTAACTTTAATTGTAATCAATGATGGTAGCTCTGCCTCATGTAATCGGAATCTTCGAGCAAGCGTCACACCATGCCACAGTCTGACATCACTCTACCAATCAAGGAAAAGGGCAAGCTCTTTAAAAACAGCTTCCACTAGATCCAGTCTCAAAAGTGATTACGGCATCGTTGTCACAGCATGAATGCGGATGCGCGTATAAACTTTGGGATATTCTCAGAGTTGCCAGCATGCTGCTCAAGAGCAACCTCAGAGTTAATCTTAGGGGCACGAGCATTTACCGGAAAGGTCCCGTGACGGAGCCGATTCGAGTAGTCTGACCTCGTCTGCTCTTTAAACAAACAAACCGCGTCGCTGTTTCTGGGATACTGCAGACCGTCTTCGTGCCTTTCACCAGCACATGCTTCCATTTATGCTCCACAGAAGGACAACGCCACGAATACGAAATGAATATGCTCCTGCAAAGCTCTGTAAGAGCCCATCCCATTAGCAGGAAGTGCCTCGTCGAAACACACACATCGATGATAATAAAAACTTCTCATTTTAGACCTCATTCAAGATGGCTTGATGATTTACAGCAGGATATGTGGTGCCCTGCCTTTATCTTCACTTGGAGAGTAGCTTTTATGGTGGTGACTATCTGGTCTACGCTGTCGCCCTACTCTTTCTAGTTGCTGGTTCCGATTGCTCTTCGGATTCTCCTAGCTAATGGAACTGCTCGTGTCACAAGTCTGCATCTTTAACTATTCAGCTAATAAAAAGCCTCGTCTTTAAAAATGAAGACAGTCTATTACAGGGAAGTGAAGTATATTAGGACTAGCTATCGGCTTGTTGTATCCTAGATACTGCCCTCATCAGACTTCTTCTCTACACTAATATTTTAATGGCAATCTCTCACTCATCAAAAATTTTGGTTGGCGCACTCACTATTTCTCTCTCATTGGTTCACTCAAAAGAAGTTTATATTTCGTAAAGAAAGGAACGCACAATCGCATATAGGTCGTGAAAATTATTTATCTTACGCTTTATGCTAGTCTTTTTGGCTTATTGTTGACTGCATCCTTCAGCTACTCTACTGCTCGAGACCTGTCTCATCAGAGTCCATCACAAACTGTATCAACAAAGCCAACACTACAAGTAGTAGCACCAGTACAGCGGCAAACGAATGCTCAGCACGTCAGAGGCAGCTATAGCGACGATAATATCTCCATTACACTGACGGACACGATCAGCAATACCCAAGCTTATACTGCTCGACATAACTGTCAGCTCTGCAAGGAATATCTAAAGACTGCTCTGGGCTCAAAATACTTATGGAACCAAATGTCACAGCCAAGCACATCAGTCACTGCCGCCAACAACACGCTATTTCTAGCGGTCAACGAGACTACTACGGGGCGAATTCGCACTTGGCTATGTAACCGCAACGGGAGTTGTCTGCCGTGATGCCGTCCGAGAAGACTCTCCAGCAATGGTGATTTAGCGATTTACAAGGACGTGCCTCTTCAAAAATCATCTATGAAGACAGCATATCTGGCAGAACAGCTAAGTGAAAAGATTACGAGTTGTTAATTCTTCAACTTGCCTTTTGGTCCATCTTTAGATTTGAAAATGGTGAGTGTCGTAAATACCAACTCTGTCGGTCAATCCATGGCTTCCAAACCCGCACAGCTATTGGTATTATCGACAGAAAACCACCATATCATTGTCGTGTCCAGATGGCCGGACCTCAGAAAGGTCGAGGGACTATCCTCTAAGGAGTTAGCCGAGGTCATGAAATCTCATGGCGTCAAAGACCGCTATATAACCTTGACTTTGGTGGCGAGTCTTCTACACTCTACTTCAGCGGTCGGGTAATCAATAAAAACCAACGACCAACGGAAACATTTCAGAAAGGGCGGTGAGCGATATTGTCTACATCGGTTACGATCCAAGCAAAAACACGTTTCAAAAGACCAGCACTTATCTACACCTCTCACAAGTATTTTCTCCTTTGCTTTTAGTCGTGTCTATGAGTCTTTCAGCTTTCGCGAAACCTCACACCTATGCACTATCTCTAGTGCGAGCTCCGATGAGTTGGAGGCCTTCTTCTATTGGTCATACTCAAGATCTGTTCCCAACCTCTCTCGGCTCCAGCCTCAACCTCTGGAACCTCAGCAGTAGCGCTTCCTCACGGCGGGCGTCCTTTTCCGAGGCATCGTGACCATCTGTCTGGACGTTCTACGACACCGGATCAGCCCTATATCTATATTAGCACTACTTTCTTACCCAGCTATTATTTCAATGTTCACTAGAAGGTATGGTAAAACTGAAAGTTCAAACAATACTGGAACTCAAACCCCTTCCGCTCATCTATAATATTATAAAACAACAAAGGCTGAATCTTCACAAGCCTTTTATGTTATTTATTAATAATCTCCCATTTCCAGTTATAACTTCTGATATCAACACCATTCTCACGGAAGCATTATGATAACACTGTTTCATCCATTTTAGCAGAGGCTCAGCCGTTGCTGCATCTGCATCTTGAGCCAAGGGAAGCTGATCCAATTCTGACATAACACGACAACAAAACGGAGTCAATATCTCCATTTTCACGGTAACCAAGAACACAAGGTTGTATGTATATTAGTAAAAGATGTCACGAATCATTCCTCACAGCCATGGAAAGCAAAGACAACATTTAACAGCTGTAAAGACTTGTCACCCTCATCTGAAAGCTCCACGCATCTACAGATGGATTACGAAGCTAAGATAACAACTACATTGACAAAACGAACCTTAAGATTCCAGAAGCCTTTATGAAGAATAGATACGCCGCAAGACTTCAAGTTTGGCCCAGTTCACAATGCGCAAAGACAACATCTGGCCTTCTCAACACCACGACACATTGAGCTCAATCGATCACCATGTATCCTTCACGTACCAATTCTTCTGCAGCTATAACTTCTGCTTCAAAGCAACAACAGCCACAAACCATTATCAAATGAGATACCTCATGAATGTACCGGAGTCAACGCGAGTCAAGATGCCTGGATCTTGGGTGAGTGAAACCATTAATGATCTTGTAATGTCGCAGACGTCTCAATAAGTCAGAGCTGATAGTTCTTACGCCATGTCGTATAGAGTTTTAGACTAACGCAACCACTTTGAAGTGCTGTGTAATCATAGAGTCGACAACACGCAAGAATGATCTGAAGAAGCAAAGAAAACCGTGACGACCTGTTAAACACAACTTCAACATTCCTTCAGCTTGATGCTCCACAACTGAGAATCACATAACATCAATGGGCTTAACGCTTCATCATATTCCGGTCCCATTCGAACTTCCAGCCATTGACTTGTCCGTACGAGTGAAGACTTTGTAGACAGATTTACTTCCGCCTCGTCTGGACCAAAAAAGATATGGAATATCCGCTAGCATCTAACAAATCAGTGATATTTACTTCTCAAACCCCAATCATGTCTTGATCCACATTCCACCCAGTTTCAAATTTCAGAGCGTGTTTCTTCCAATCAGCAGCATTCATCGGCTTGATGACACCCGCATTGGTGACAAGCCCACCAAATGACGGTCACCTTGGAGCAATGACTGCAACCCTGGCAAGACTTTTACCAGATCTGTCAAACAACCTTCTGCGTAAGATTGCAACCACAGTCAACAGAGCGTCAACACACCCATGATGCGAATCTACTGAACTTGCACAGGTGAGCACGAAACCACCCCAATTGAAGCAAGCCCCCATGACTTAGGTCCAGTCCAACCTTTTGAATACTGCAATCAACAGGAAAACTGCTTTGAGCAGCTTCTTCAGCTGAACCTTAGAGCTTCACCTGTACTTTCTGATTTCTTCGATTGCTTCGTCCAATTTAGCTGCAAAAAAGTGCATGAGCTGCTCAAGATTATCTCAAACAGCAGCCCACACCACAAAAAATCATCTCAAGCCCAAACCTTCAAAAAAATAGAGCCAGTTCCTTCATCTGTTTTACGATCAGAAGAAGTCATAATTTACCACCATTTAGATAGAAAAACAAACACTGCACCACTGGCTGTGGTTAAGCTGCATTCGACAAACCAACCCGCCATCAATGGACCTGTTTCTCCCTCACCATCAACAATAACAGCTGCCAAAAAATCACATCCGGATTGTCCGCAACAGCTCCTTGCTGCGTGAGACAGCACAACCCAGTTCTCCTCCTTCGTGGATAGAACCTGCTGTTTCAGGTGCCGCGTGAGAAGCGATACCACCTGGGAATGAGAAAATCTTTACATAAATGTGTTTGAACTCCTTCTTCATTTTGAGGGAGGTTTGGGATCGACCCCTGTGTGTGAACCGCTGTCAAGGTATGAATTTGAAAACCATCACCCTGACCACCCAGGACCTGGCTCAATGGCAGAAACACATGGCCTCAGATCATAGCTGGGTTAATCGCCCGACGAAGTGAGCATAAAGAAGTTTCGGTCCTGGTACTGTTCAGTGTCCAATCGGGTGTGTGCTGTCAGATCATCATGCTACCACTTCTCGATCCTGAAAAGTGGATTGTCTCTTCAGGTAACATTTGAGCTGCTGAAGAGATAGTTAGCTGCACTGCCACCAAGCGTCACCCTGGTCTCAGCGCTTTTAGAATTATAATCATGTTGTCATGTTTTCCTCGCTTTTCTATTTTGGGATATTTAGTAAAGACTCAACGATATGAATCAACACCCTTTGATGATCGCCTCAATCATTCTCATGCAAAGGATAAAATAGAACGTTACATGACATATTTCTCCTCTAGCTCTCACCGAGTAAGCTGTGACTTTTGACCCACCTCAAGGAAGCTATTCACTAAGAAGTCCTTTTAAATGAATTTCAAACCCTACTTTATCATTTTACTAATACTTTTGAAATGTTATACAGCTAAAGTAACCTAGTCGCTACGAAGTCTCATACAAACCAAACTCTGGCCAAGCTTGTCATACGATCTCGCCCTGAATAGGATTGCAAAATCAAAACTCCCATCTCCACGCCTATTTCACCGCCCAGGAGAAACAGGGCAAGATAGAGTCTCTTTTATTATTTTGCATGGGCTGGTTGCTTGGTAGATATGATGGGCAGTCGCCGCACTTCTATGTCTATTGTACAGAGATGCGATTCCGCCAGCCATCCTGCGTCATTACTAAATCAAACAATCCGATCAATTGCGTAAAGCCAATCCAAGCTGATCGGAAGCTGACTCCTGATCATGCTCTGTTACCTCATCCAAGATAGCTCTGAAACTTTCTTGGTAATTCGGCTATTTTCACATGTTTTAAGCATTCTGCAAGGCCGATTTCTACTTTAAGACTCAGCATAATCCCTGCATGAATTTCGAACGTCAATCCCAGCTAGCTAGGACACATTTTTCTTGGAAATTATAGAAACGTCTCATTATCGAAAAGAGCTCGTAACAAGCACTGGAACAGCCTGCATCTACTTTCTTTTCAAATTTTAATATCCGATACGCAGTCTCAGCGAGTCAGCGACTTCTTCTGGATAGCAAGCTCCAATAATATCAAAATGCGGAGCTTCTTCCTGATATACTCAATTAAATCCGTTGCATATTTGAAATCATTTTTCGGTGTGCTGCATCTGGGAAAAATATCCCCGCGTAAAGCTAAAAGACAGCACGCTAACCTTATCCAAGGCATAGATAAATAAGTCTGATACCATTTCCTTCGTCAGCACAACTGCAGGTAAGTGAGCTATGCGTAGGAATCCTCAAATCATTATAGATAAAGTTCGCCAAGCGAACCGTCGTTTCTCAATATTAAACTTATTATTGCTAGCTGCTCACACTCCTATAAAATGAGGGGCAATATCTTGCATTTCCCTCAAGAGCCTGCACACAATCATTGCCTGCTGCTGGATTTTGGAGAAATACCTCAAATGTTTAAGAGAGAGGGTGTATGACGCCTGAAAGTGCAATAAACGCTAGTTCCTTTCTCAATCTTAGCTCTCAACCAAACATTAGACTTACTACTTTTATAGGCTGGTTTGCCATAAATCTTACAATTTCGTCTAGCTGCTTTGGCTAAGCTTTCTACCAACGCACCACGCTAGCTTTGGTGCCTGGATACCACGAGCTTTTCAAACCACAGTCAGGGCTGAACCCGACCTTACCGTTTTGCTCTGGCACCTTAGCCAGTGATGGCTTCAATCGTATGACGGATTTCCCTTCATTTGGCACGCGCGAGAGTGCGGATATCGCAACCTCGCAGCCCCACCTCTGTCTGGAAGTTCTCAGCCTTTGAGCTCATCCATGGATTTCCCGTTAGAGCGATCTAGCTTCAAAGGAAATCATCGTCCGCATCCATGTTGTCGATAGCTGGGATGCATATCTCAGTAAATTTCGAGTAACGACACATGTGAGTATGGATTGGCGTATCGGCGCTACTGTTGAGTGTACCAAGCGGAAGGCTGAAACTGCTCCAGTCAAGGTAATCTTCATACCAGTCACTACGACGGAGTGGCAATTTTTCACGAAGAGCAGCCTCGTCGATTTGACATCTTCACGCCCGTAGCCGAAGGTCAAGCACTTCATCCCTTGATGGCAAGTGCGATTTGAAGAGTAGAACTTTGATAGAGATGTTCTCGTGGGAAGGACCAGTTGAGGATGGTTTTACTGGACCAGTCAGCATGCCCTTAACAGGTTTGTCTGTACGGCTTGTGCGTGCTGAACCATTTTGACAGTGATTGCTGAGACGAGTCACATCACCCCAGATGATTGGTGGTTTTCACCCCACGCATGCCGTATGATTGTACCCAACCATTCTTAGAGAAGAGAGCCTACTAGTTTTGCCGAAGTACTCAACCATGTCAATCACGCTCGAACTCACCGTGCACCAGCACATCAAATCCGACTTCTTCTTGCCATTTAATCCATTCATCAATTTGCCCTGCCCAGAACTTGTCATAGTCATCTGCTGACAATTCACCCTTTCGAAAAGGCCAAGCGTAGTACGGACTTCCTTTTGTCTGAGGGAATGAACCAATCGTTGTTGTTGAAAGCTGGAAGATTTGAAGAGCTTCTTCTTGAATGCGCTCACGCTCGGCAAAGACTGGAAGGCGAGTGTAGTCATGCGTCTGTCAAGCCAGCGACACGAGCACGAAGTTCCGCATTTTCGCCAACACGCTCAGTCGTCAAAAGAGCTCTGTTAGCGATGCAAGAGCTTGTTCACCTGACCATTACGGATAGCATCCAAGTCACGGATTTCATCCAATTTTTCCACCCCAAAGGCAAAAGTGGTTCAAAGATTGCTGGTTCCAGTCTTCATGGCAGCTGTAAACGGCACATGGAGCAACGAACATGAGCTTGTCAAGATGATGTTTTCAGCTGGGATTTGCTCAAGCACAGCCAAGCTCTTTTTCATGTAGTTGTTGCGCCAGATGTTTTTACCGTTGACAATCCCTGCATAAAGAGTCTTGTCAGCTGGGAAACCACCTTGACGAGTTCAAGTGTTTTTCGCCTTCGACAAAGTCCAAAACCAATCGCATCAGCTGGGCAAGTTTCACAAGGTCAGCGTGAGATATCCACGAACGTCACCAAAGTAAGTTTGAACCAGGACTTCAAGACCTTTTTGTCAGCCAAAGTTTGTTGTAGAGGTTCAAGAAGAGAGCTTTTTCAGCTGCAGATAAATCTTTGACTAGACTTTGGCTCATCCAGCTGGATACGCTCTGCTCCCCAGCCTGCTAATTTGGCAAAACTTTTGATAAGCTGTAGCTAGCAGTGCATCCACGAAGTCAGCCGGCGCTACACCGTCTTCAAAGTCAGATACTTGTAAAAGGGTAAATGGGCTGACTACAACTGACGGGTGCCACGGCCCAGCTCTTTAGCCTCAGCAAAATTCATATAAAATCCTTGTGGCCTGCAAGTTTTACCTGCGTCTCAAATTTAGGGAACGATATAGTGGTAGTTGGTGTTGAACCATTTCATTTCATCGGAAGGGCACGGACATCCCCTTTTCTCCTGATAGCCACGAGCCAGGGCAAATAACGCTCCAAGTCCGTCAGTTCCGCTTCCGTAATCCTTACTTTACAGATGATGCGGCACCACGTTAAAAGAGAAAAAGCCGCATCCAGTACATTGTCATAATGAGAAAAAGTCATTTGATGGAATCTCAGAGATTCCTTTTCCTTAACAATATTCCAGTGTTTAGCACGTAGCTCTTGGCCACAGCCAAAGCTCTTCTGCTGAGATTTCATGTTCAAAAGTATTTTTCTGTTGTAAATTTTAATTATGGAATTCACCCAAACGTGGAAACCAATGATAAGTCGTTGACATAAGCGCCCTCCAAAATTTTTCTTGATTTTATCTTAGCAGAGAGCCCTCGTGTAATTGCTGAATTTAAGTGCATTTTATATAGTTTAAATCCATACTCTATTTTTATAAAACCTAGCCAACCCCTGTAAATAAAACATCTCATTTTTAAAAGTCATGGATTGGTATAGTTAAAATTACATATACTGATAGAGGAAGTAAACTAAATAGTTAGCTCATTTAGTTCTCACCTCACTCTCTCTTCTCTTTTGTTCTACTTTAGGATAAGCTTCCTCTAATCCTCACTGCTTTCTACTTTATTAGCCAGTAGCACAACAAACGGTGTCCAAATTAGAGCGCCACAAAAATATTGAAAAGCGATACTAAAGCAGCCAGCGATATTACCTCCTGCTACAAAAGCATAAAGACCTGGAGTGAGTAATCCATGGAATTTTGTTGGTAAACCGGTGGACTGCAAGCTCTGAAACTGTCAAGCTAACAAGCAATCGCACAACAACAAATTGGTAGGTACAATCAACCATGCGAATTGCAAAGAGTGGATCTGGGCCACTATTGGAATACTCAAAGTAGACTGGTTCATTAATATTAAATACTCCCATTGGAGCAGCAGAAAGTTGTGCTACTGTACGGTATCTTTCTTTCTCTTAGAGAAGAGTAAAAATAGCAATAATAAGCGCAATCGTTACACCTTGAACCACCCATTTGAGCATATATGTGCTCACAATGAGCCCTTGTCCAGATATATGGCAAATGCTCTACACTTCTGCTTTGCTTCATAAGCAGCTCGTATTTTCAAATAAAGCCGGCAACAAATACCACTCCAATACAGGGCCCAGTACGTTGTGGCCGTGCAATCCAAAGAACCAGGAAAAGCTGGACTAGGGAAGGACAATAAGACTCACACTACTCTAAAACCCATGTAGAGATCCCATCGTACGGCTTTTTGGACATAGCGCTCGAACAAGGTCATTTAATGGAATATGCGCAAGCTATCGCTGGTGTACTGCCAACCAAGAAGAGCTCAGATACGTAAATTGCACATTGTCTCCCTTGGGATAATAGCAGCAAAAGCTTTTATTAACAGCAGGTAAGTACATTTTCAGGCATCTTAATAATCAATATTCATCAAGAAACAATAAATTTCTGTGAAGAAATTAGGCCAATGAAAACAGCTGTAAACAACAAACCTGGTGGTGCTCCTGCGTGTATGCAGTTGTAATAGCACCCACTGGAGAGGGTTTCTAAATTTGTTTTTCCACTCCGTAAAAGAGTTAATCCAAGTCTCAAAGCTTCAATGACAGCGAAGTCCTCACTCCCTGCAAGCTCTGTAATGATTTTTACATAGTTTGTGGACAGTTGCCACAAAGGCACCAAATGCTACTAGGACCACCTGCAATCGGATTAACCTTTCTCATGTTGAGCGCGATTATGCAACCAAGTGTGCAAAAAGCATTAGTGCCATAACAACAGTAATCGTTCCGAACAACATAACCATTTAATTCAATTAATGCTCTCATAGCTTCTGAAAAGCTACGACCATCCCCAAGTTGTTTGGAATGTCTCTGAAGAATACGTTGCAAAACGGCAACTGAAACGGCTATCGTTATGCGGCACATAGCCAATAAAAGCTATCACGAATCGCTACTAAACGCTTCTAAGCTCCTATCTTACTCACAGCACTTTTCATAAAACTGTTCATCATTATTGAACCTCCTTATTTTGTGCAAATTCCATTAATTTTCTAATTTTGAAGCCGTCATACGCTTTCTCCAAATTTCTTTTTCATAAAAGCTGGGCAACATAAATTTATAATTCCAGCCATTGAGCTTACCTTCTGGCAAATACTCTTCCAAATAAGTAACACGAACTTCATTTATCCTGTAGTATCTTCACATGGCGATAAGTTAAACCACTGAACACCCTATTTGAAGATATTATAGCAACAGAATATTGACATGACTGCTAATCATCTCTCTCCACAGCGACACGTACCGAATTTTCGTTGTTTCCGACGGTGATAGTGAAGTCCATTTCGAATTTTGACTGTCTACTATGCCTGTTGACTCTTTGCAATCCTGCTTAACAGTCAAGTAATGTTTGATACATACTGCTGCGTTTGCACATCCGGCAAACGTTCAGATACTCTCCATTTACCTCAAGCTACCCCTTTCTTGTACTTTATAAACATCGATAACTTCTTAGCCAAGTCACTGAAAGGTGTAATTGCATCTCATCAACAAATGGTCTTGCCCATGGGACCATTAAAAGAGAGTAACCTCAATACTATCTCCACGAGCCTCTCTCGTGTTAACATGTTTGTCTGAGCATGATGAGTTTTTGACCTCAAGGATTTCGATTGGCTTTCTACTCACCTGGTCGGCAGCATCAAAATCTAAATTTCTTCGCAGCACGAATAGCCTCAACTGGCCTTTCCTTTTGCATCACCACCATACATGATTAACGCATGATGCCCTTCCATTGATCCATGCAGAATCTCATTCACATCATCCCCTCCAATAACTGCATGGCACTAATTAGCAAAACACTTTTTCACCATTCATAATTCCACATAATCAGCCATATTGATATCACTCTACTTTTTGTTGTATCTCCATACTTTTCTTGATATCTCATCCAACATAAAACCGCACTTGAGGTCCAATTACTAAAACATCAATTTTCTTGCTTGACATTTCACCTTCAATCCTCAGATACTCGGGACAGCAAAATAGTGGCCTCTATCCCTTATATCTGCAGCTTCCTCCATTTTTGTCACTAGTAAGCTGGTAGACATACCGGCATTGCTAAACACATAATTGTTATCATAATTTTCCTCCACATTCGAGTAATGAAATAATTCTAATGTGGGATTTTCTAACAGTTCCTCTTGAGCTTCTTCATATCTTGTGGCTCAAAATGCAAGCGATAGCTGCGATGAAGTATGACGAATTTGTTGATTCTTCCATTTTTGAAGGTGAAATCAAGCAGTAACTTTTATATCAGGATGCTCTCATCATCCCAATAAATGCCCCTCTGTGCAGATTGCAACAACAATTTCTTCATGATGAGAAAGCGATTTAGCAGTGATGAGGAATAGCTAAGCAACGGCTAAAAGCAAGCAACTGTCCCCATCTCATCTCTCAGTCGAATCTGTCTCAGCATTTCTTCTTGAAATTTAAAATGATTGTCGCTAGCGAGAGACACATGCAATCATTTTAATAACATCTTCTTTCTTGTTGATGCTGAATGGCTAAGAATAGGGCGAAAACAATGTTCAAATGCCTGATGAAGGGCCTATTTCCGATTATTGGCACTGAAGCCGAGTCTCCTCGGATTGCTTAGAAGAGCCAAGGTATTCTCTCTGCAACAGAGATAATATCATTTTCACTAGCAAGACGCCGACATGAATACCGGTAACCGGTTTAGGAGCACCCGTCAAATCAACTCGAAGAAACGACTACAACTTTTCCAGAGTGATACTGAGCATTATCCTCATGGTGCAACCAATGCAGTCTCACAATTTCTCATCCGATTACCAAAACGACTCCTCCAAGCGATAACACCTGAGCACTGCAATGCCGGTCGGTCACAAACGACTAGATACCTTTACGAAAGGTTATTGTTTCTTGTTTTCGCTCCATTGTTGCTAGAAGGGTGTAATACAATATAAGACCATTCATGATCCGAAACCGAATATTTAAACAAAGGTAAATCTTGAAACGTCTTTTGTGATATCATACTCAATTCTTGGAATAATCCCTTGATAATTGATCATACAGAGAGATCTGTCAGCTGAAATGCCATTTTCTGATCGAAATAGTAACGGTCCAAATGCTCCTTCAACTCCTGTAAAATTTCATCATTTAAAGAAAGTAGGTCAGGAAAACTCCTTGTTTAAACTTCTTCCAAAGCCATCTCAATTACTTTATCTACATCTACTGGATACAACGATTAGAGCCACAGCACCACTCCTTTACCACAAATGAAGTGCGATATAAGATGCTCTTCTGGCGGCAAGCAATACCAACCCTTCCCCTACTTTGTTTAATAATTCTTCTTGCGAAAACTGCTTTCTGCTCTTGAGCTTCATTACTATCTCCACCGTAAAATTTCTAAACGATGTCCATCTTTTTAAACGTTTAATAGCCAAAGCCAAAATGAATAAGTAACTCAGCGAAAGAGTAGCCCAGATAAATAAACTCATGTTCCTCCCAGCTCACTTCTAAGACACAATATCGTACACCCTTTGTACATCCAACTGATTAAAAGACTTAAATCTGTTAAATGCTGTAAGGAAAATTGTTCGATTTGCTTTTGGACAGAAAATAATCGATCATCAAAAGCGTCGCGATCCTTTTCATCCCCCACAAGCAACAACAAGCTTTTCCTGAATATTTTTCCAAAGATAATCGATAGGTCGCTAATTTTTCTCTGATAGAAGTCAGAAGCTTGATAAGCTAGATCTGGCTAATATAAAGCTCCTTCCATCAAGTCGTTTGTCACTAAAGACCGTTCTTGAAAAAGAGTTGATAGAAGATATAATGTTTTCTATCTTCCTCCCTCAATCAATACGTGTTACATCTTTCAAAACTTGTGGCCAAGGTTTGTTCTTTTCTGAAGTACTTCGTAGAATACTTGTTCATTCTTGAATCAGCAAACGATAACCTTTCCCTTTGTAAAGATTGAATTTCTGCACATGATGATAAACAATCATTAAAGTCTTTGATGATTTTGCTGAAGCTGTTTTCTCTGAAATTGCTAGCTGTTCAGCCAATTCAGAGCCATCTCACAGTCTCTCTGACTAGTTAGTAGACAGTTGAGTAATTTAATCTCCCGTTTATTCACCTCATTCCTCCCCTGATTGAAACCCAGCCAGCTTCTATTTAAAATGAAAATCGATTACATGTTCTTTTTGTTCTATTATATCATGCACTTTAAAATGAATAACATACATAAAAATTTCACAATTCCCCCATAAGGCTGGAATTTTTAGAATATCTCACCCTCTTTTTGAAAACTTTTAGAAATATTTTTAGAATTACAGGAGAAATCAAAAAGATAGATGATATACTAAATAGTGAATCGAGAAACCTCTCACCATATTGGAATATTATCATGGAAAATATTTTGGGTTATCCAGCAAGTTAGCAAGAAATCGGGCCAACAATATGCCTTGACCGACATTAGTCTGACCATCAAAAAGGTGACATTTACGGTCTTATCGGGAAAAATGGAGCCGGGAAAAACGACCCTCATTAAGATTATTATCGCTCAGTTACTAGAGGCAGATAGTGGCAATGTTTCTCTGGTTTCTCAAAATCAAAAAGAATGGACGCAAGGCCTCAGAGGGTCGGGGTCTGTCATCGAAACGCCGGTTGCTCACAACCACTTGACAGCCTACGAAAATCTCAACTACTACTGCAAACCCACCAGTACATCCCCTTTATGTTGACAAGGTTATCCAAGAAACCTGAATACGTAAACTTAAGCAGATACTGGCAAGAAGAAATTCAGAGATTTTTCACCGGTATGAAGCAACGTCGGGTATTGCTATCGCCTTGCTTATCTAAGCCAGATTTGATGATTCTAGACGAGCCAATCAACGGTTTAGACCCAGTCGGTATTAAAAGAATTCCGTCAAATGGTCCAACGACTCAACGAAAGAATTGGGGATAACCTTTATCATCTCCAGCCACATCTTATCTGAACTCTATTTGTGGGAACAAAGTTTGGCATCATTGAACAAGGCCAACTGATTCGGGAAATTTCTAAGTCAGAGTTTGAAGAGCAAAGCGAACTACATTGTTCTTAAGACCTCTAAAACTAGAAGAAGCTAGCCGGCTTTGGCCATTCCATGACCAGCTCAATTATCGGATCACAGGTGGTCAATGCTTCTGACGAAACTCACATTTTCACCATGGCCTGCACTTTCAAATCAGCAAGATTGTAGAAGAACTTGTAGGTGCAGGTCTACCTGTGCAAGAAACTACTATGCACGTCAAAATCTGGACTTCTTTACGGATTTAGTTGAATAACAAAGCTCATTATGATAGACTTCATTCGTGCCGATTTTATACCGGCTCATACATTCAAAAAGGCTTTTTGGATTACAGAATTTTGTACCATTACTTTTGTGTCATTTCTCTGGGAACCCTATTTCAATCAAATATCCGTTTTGGAGCAAACATATTTCCAACCACGAAACCGCTACTCAAGCCTTGGGAAAAGTTAACTGATTCAAGCCCTGGAAACTACTTTGCAGGCAATACAGACAGTCTGCTCTTTTCACCATCATTATCATCAGTAGTGGTCCTTGGAGTGATCTATCACGAAAGCTCTCACAAAAACTGTCTCAGCTATGGCATCTCTAAAACTCAGCTATTATCTTTTCTAAATTCTTTTGTTCAGTGTTAGCACGCACTCCATTACACCCTTCTCTTTATTCAGTTATCTCCTTTGTGACTGCTAGTTTGTCCAACGGAATTGAAGTGCACCCTAGCCACTTTTGAGTCAGCTGGGAGCTTTGCTCTTCGTTCAAATTTCTCAGCACGATTGCATGGATTGCCATCATTTCTTTTGGTACTCTATGCCAGCCAATTTCTATCGTATCTAGCTTTTTAACCTATTTTATTGGCGGAGCCCTACTATCTATCCCTCTTTATCTTTTATCCTGATAATGAATGGCTCCTATCTCACTCTACGTTTCAACACTGCTATGGCAGCTGATGGAGGAACTGTCATCAAGGCTATCCTCACAACATCAGCTGTCACCTCCTTTCCTCATTGGGATGAAGATTTTAAAACGATTTATAAGATGCAAATAGTATTTTTCAACAATAGGAGGAAATTCCATGTTACACACCATTCCAGGCGGAACTCTTCCAGCTCACCTGTTCCAAACTTTTTGGATAATAGAGGGCTCTCGTTTCCTCCCTCACTCACTCTTTCGAGAGAAGCCAACTTTCTAGTTTGTATGCTCTCACCCTTCTGACAAGATGCAAATGTCAAGGGATGGACAGGATTTCAAGCCCTCAACCAAGTCGCTCACGATTTTCCTCCCTTTGTTATGATTGCAGTTCTGGTCTCACTACTTTTTATTGGGGCGAGACCTGACTAAAAACTCTACAAGAATACACTGGCTAGTGGCCTTTTCAGGAAAAGAATTTTTATCTATTTAAAAATCTGCTACCCTTGCAACTACCAGTCTTATTCAATTGGTTACCGTATTTGCCACAGCTTTTATCTTGGGAAGCATCTTTCATGGGCCTAGGAGCATGCCCATAGATTTCTTTTGAAAGTTTTTCCCTATCCTTCTTTCGTGCCTACGTCTTATCATGGCCTGTAGTTCCGCCTTTTGCTGCCTACTCTACCTGACCTACTCCACACTCTAGCCAGCTATCTAACCTCGTCCTGATAATGCTTCAGAGCTCAGCCTCCCACGCCATTTTTCCCTCAACTAAATTCTGATCTCTTCACATCCTTGATCCTCGCCGGATCCCTTTGGGGTGGCTATCAGGCCTTCCAACATCGAGACTTATAAATATACCGAGTTAGTCCCTGACTAGCTCTTTTTGTTTGTTTTTGTATTTCTGTATTTCTTTAGAAATACTTTTAAAAGACTTGAGAAATATTTGAAATTTAGTTTGTATACTTAGTTAAACCTAAGAAAGTGAGAATATGCATGCAAACTGTTTTAGAAGTAAAGCAAGTTACCAAAACAATATGGCCAGCAATATGCCCTTGATCACGTCAGGTCTTTCGATCCAAAAGGCGAAATTTACGGTTTAATCGGCAAGAACGGAGCTGGTAAAACTACTCTTCTCAAGACCATTAGCCGCCTCATTCATGCCAACAGCGGAACCGTGTCTGTCTTTGGTCTGCAAAACTCTAAAGAGGGAAACGAAGCCTTGCGCAAGATAGAACCGTCATCGAAACACCGGTCGCTTACAATCAGATGACTGCTTTATCAAAACCTCAACTACTACCGTGTAGGTCCACCAGATTGCCCAGCCTGACCAGCTCATCAACGAAACCCTTGACCTATGTCGGATTGAGCAATACAGGTAGCAATTCCGCAACTTTTCGCTAGGAATGAAGCAGCGTCTAGGAATCGCTATTGCACTTATCAGCAAGCCTAAACTCCATGATTTTAGACGAGCCCATTAACGGCCCTCGATCCGCTTGGCATCAAGGAATTTCGACCGATGATTCAGCGACTCAACCAAGAATTGGGAATCACTTTTATCATTTCCAGCCACATCTTGTCTCGAGCTTTATCTGGTAGCCACCAAGTTTGGGAGTGATTGACCAAGGACGGCTTGTTGTTGCAGAATTCACCAAAGGACGACTTTGACCGAGCCAGCGAAGATTATATCGTCCTCAAGACTAGCGATAGAGACCAGGCTGCCAATCTCATCCAAGGCAAGCTCACTATCAGCTCAAGGACAGCTGATAAATCTGACGAACTACACATTGTCGCCCAAGAGCAGGAACTAAATGACATCAACAGGGAGTTGGTCTCTATCCAACATTCATGTCAATGGTATCTCTATGCAGCTCACAAAGATTTAGAAAAATACCTTTACAGATTTAGTCCAGTAAGGAGACATGTTACATACTTTTCAAGCAGATTTTACCGTTTCTTTCGTTCCAAGGCGGTTTGATTACTGAATTCATCTTTCTACTGACGACCTTGAGCAGCAGTCTTTTGGCAAATTAAATGCCGTCCAGCTGATACAAGCGGTGCTCCAGCGCTATCGGTAATAATACTTTTATCATCATTATCCTCTCTATGGTCGTCATCGGACAGATCTGAACAAAGCAGACTTTACAAGAATACATTTTAACCAGCGGCGTGCTGTACCAGCTTTCTTCATCTCTAAAGCCCTAGTCAGGTCATGCGGTAACGTTCTTGCAGTTGGCTCTCTTTTTATAGCATCAACTTTATCCTAGTGAGCCATTCTAAATGTTGGTGATTTATCCGCCACCTTCCTGCTTCAGTTTATTCTTCTATTCTTTGTGTGCAGTGCTCTAACTGTCATGGCTTGACAGCGTTATTTCCTTTTTATTCTTTATCTGAGTAAATCTATGATTGCTGCCCTGGAGGTTACCTTTTCTGCACATCTTAACCGAGCTCTTGTCAATCTTTATCCCAAATCTTTATGGCTGCAGCATTTCACCATGAGCTTTGACTTTTGAGACACTTCAAAGCAGCGGCGTAACCTAAACCAAATTGTTCTAATCGCCTTGTTTTTAGGAACAGTCCTCACCGCAGCGAGTCTCTATACTTTTCCACAAAAAGGATTTATAGTAAAAGAGCTGGTTCTTAACTGGCTCTTTTAATTTTCTAATTTTATATTTTTCTTTTAGAAATACTTTTAGTCTTGAGAAATATTTGAAATTTAGTTTGTATACTAAAAGTACTAAACAAAGTAATTAAAGGAGAAACTATCATGCAAAATGTTTTTAGAAGTGAAAGGACTCGACTAAAAATACGGCGATCAATATGCTCTAAAGATGCTCAGTCTGTCCATCAAGAAAGAGAGATCTACGGTCCATCGGAAAAACGGTGCTGACCACACTGATCAAAATCATCGACGTCATCTATCCCTAGCGGAGGAACCGTGTCTGTCTTTGGGCTCTCAGAACCAACAGGAATGGACCAAAGGCCCTCAGCCATACTGGATCTGTCATCGAAGACCCCTGTAGCTCATGCCCACATGTCGGCCTATGAAAATCTACGCTACTACTGTACCGACTCGGGCATTCCCAAATGCTGACAAAGTCATCAAAGAAACCCTGCAGTACGTCGGCCTGACCGATACTGGAAAAGAAGAAATTCCGTAATCTCTCTGGGGATGAGACAGCGGTTGGCATTGCCATTGCCATTTTGGGGCGTCCTGACTTACTCATCCTGGACGAGCCCATCAATGGTTTAGACCCAGTTGGGATTCAGGAATTTAGAGAAATGGTCAAGCGCTCAACCAAGAACTGGGCATCACCATCATCATTTCCAGCCATATCCTGTCCGAGCTTTATCTAGTAGCCACTCGCTTTGGCTTTATCAATCAAGGGCGTTTCATCAAAGAGCTGTCTAAGGAAGAATTTGACTGAGAAAGTGGCGACTATATCATCCTCAAAACGGATAATATCAAGCAAGCTGCTCATTTAGTGCAAGACAAACTCGGCTACCAGCTCAGACCAACCAACAAGGAAGATGAGCTGCATATTTCCGGCCAAGTACAAGAAATTCGCAAGATTGCTAAGGAATTAGTCCTCAGCTGACATCCCAATCGGGGAAATCTACTACGCCCACAAAGACTTAGAAAAATACTTACAGACTTAATCAACCAACAAGGAGGAACACCATGTTTAATAGTATCAAGGCGGATTACTGCTCATCTTCCGCTCCGTAGGATCTCTGGGGAGTGCAGGCTTTCTGCATCTTTGGAAATTCTCCTCGCCATTTTTCATTTCCTAAAGCTCGTCAGTTCCGACAACGGTATCTTTTTGCCATAGATGTCGTCACCTACAACATCGGCATGACTCTTTTATTGCCTGCAATGTCAAGTGACTAGCTTGCTTCTCGGTGTTGATCTCAATGACAAACTTTATCACAATAACCTGACTACAGGCAAGACTCGGATCCAGTATTACTTTTCTAAAGCACTGGCTCATCGGTAGCTTACTTCCTCATGCAGTTCATACTGCTCTACACTTTTTGGTATTGTCATCGAATTTATCCCGAACTGCGGTGGGTATATGGGAAGCCTGCCAGCTAATTTCTGGGGACAGTTCCAATACTCTTTGTCATAGCAGGTCATCTGTACCTATGCTTGGTACTGCATTACCAGCTTTGTCCCTCTACTTGACCTCGAAACCATAGTGTCGTCTTTTATCACCCATATCATGACCCACATCTTGCTCGGCCTCCTAGTCAAATGATCGATGCCAATAATGAATGGTTCAAGGTTATCAAGATGGAGTTCTTCTACGAAGACGCTTCAATACCAGGTGTCATCACCAAAACAGCTATCTTTGCTCTCAGTCTGATCACGATCTCACCATCGCAGTGACCACTCACACTCAAGAAGAGAGACTTTATAAAAGTAAAACAACCAATCCGGAAGATTGCTATTTTTCTATTTTCGCCAACCATTACAAACCAATTCCTTTGAGTTCAAACCACAATCGTCTTCTTCGCTTTCATGGTCAGAAGTCCCGCCTAGGGATTTCGACTAACTGCTGGGTGATATAAAGACCTAGACCAGAGGACTCCTCACTGCTGGAGAGATTTTCTGAATAGAAACGGTTGGTTAGTTTATCTAGGTGTAAGATCGGTTGTTGGACGATATTTTGACAGTAAAAGATGCAGTGTTCCCCCTCTTTTCAGAGAGATATTAGCTGATCCTTTTCGTCCATGCTTCAGAACGTTGCTAATCATATTTTTGGTACACATACGTTCCAAAATATCAGGATCCGTTGTCAATCAAAATCCTTCCGTCAGTCAAGATCCAAATCAATCTGAGCCTTTTTGAAAGAGCATCATAGTAAGCAAAAAGTTGCTGGGTCACCAGCTGAGTGAGATCCACCTTAACAAGTCTTGGTCGAATGGCACCTTCCATCAACCGGCGGTACTCCATCAAAGCCTCTAAGCGTTTAGATACCATACCCAAACTATCTGCAATTTTGACTAACTGTTGACTTTCTGGACTGTTTTCCTTAAGTAGTTGCTGGGTATAGCCACTAGCAATGGTCAGAGGAGTGCGAATATCATGAGCGATGTTGCTAATTGTCATATCCAAAGTTTTCTTTTCTGCTGGAACCACAAAGGTTGTTTTATCCAACTCTTGAAACACCTCTTCAACTTCCTCTGTCAGCTCTAGGATACTGGCTGTATGAGCGAGACGGAGCCAGCCTGCTCAGCTACCCAGTCGTCGCTTTTGACGAACTTGCTGGGCTACATCTCGAACTGCTTTGCATGGTATCGTATCAGCATCATAGCTAAAAGCAGGCTAATGATAGCAAATAAAAATACTAGAAACAGCATATCACCCCTCCTTTAGCCTCACTCCCAAACCCCAGATGGCTCTCGATATATTCCTCGTTCGGATTTAGCTGAACCAATTTCTTTACGTAGATTACTAAGGTGAGTATTAAGAGTATTATCTCCTGGTAGATATTCCTCTTCCCAAACAGACTCAAATAAGTCTTCTTTGGTAAAGATTTTCTTTTGGAAAACGGAGCAAAAGTTGAAGAATTTGATATTCCTTTTTACTCAAACGTACAACATCATCACCACAGGCAACCTCAAATGTATTTGGTAATAATCGAATATCTTTGAAACCCAAATGTTCTTCCTCGATAGTAGCATTTTGACTACGTAGTTGTACCGTGATATGCAGGGCAAAAACTTCGTCCAGAGTTAAAAGGCTTAACTAATATAGATCGTTAGCTCCATTTAGCAAATACTGACTAACCAGAGCTTTTTCTCCCAATGCCGTAGCATGACTACCGGTACATGAGTATCAATGCTACGAATCTCTCAATACCTGGTCACCATTTTTTGCCAGGAAGCATGATGTCCAGCAAAACCAAAATCAGGTCTTTCGTCGTTCAAAAAATACAGCCAGCCCTTTCTATTCCAGAATAGGCCGAATATACTTTGATGTTCTTTTTCCAAATAGATGGGTTAAAATTTCGTGAATATCATGATTATCCCTCAATTACAAGAATCCTTGCCACAATCATTCTCCTCTAGCTTATTTTTTCACTATTAGTGTAACAATGAAAAAGACGTAAGTCAATGACATTCTATTCCTCGTAAAAACTTTTAGAAATATTTGTGAATCTTCTGAAAAATATTTGAAAAAGGCTTTTAAAATAAAGAGTAATATTTATATCATAAATGAAAGATCCAACATGTTTAGAATTTTTGCAAAATTATTTTAGAAGTATTATGTTTGCCCCAGGGCTAATAAAATCAACTGATAGATTTGGTTCAAGTCTGACAACACCCAATCATAGGCCACTGCTACAGTTACACCAAACTCGATTTTTATATCAATTGGTTTGCAATCGTATAAACTACTAAGCTGTACATTTTAACATGTAAGCTAGTTTTTATCCTCTCTTTATAGCAAGGCTGTCACGCCGCTACTAAGCCAACAATAAAATCCCCCGAGCGCTTTGCTGCAGCAGTGGGATATACTCGCTCTCTTCGAAGAGCCCATAGTAAACCCTTGCACAAACTACACAGCGTTGTAACTCGCCGCAACAAGTGAAGCTGAACAAGTTTCCCTTTGCCCAGAAAAGTTGACCATAATTTCCAGGGATATAGGATAAGACAAGATCATCGATAAGACACGAAGGTTGCGATCCAACCTAATGTTTTTCATTTTGATTCTTTCATTTCATTTTCAAAAACCTCTTTCATAGGGTTATCATTTTATTATTAAAAAGATCCCTAATCAAGATTTGGGTATATTTGATTGTTACGAAATGTGAAACTATCACAATCTTGTGGATAAGGAGATACAACCAAATCCGATCATTTTTACAAACACATGAGTGATAAGGGATGAAAAACAAGTTAAGCATAATTACTAACAACAGCCCTCTTTATAACTGATCTTTATCCTGTCAGACAAAACTACATAACTTCTATACTCAAATGAAGTCCGTCGGGTCGTATAGTCCGACTCTTTAACTGACCTGAAAGCATCTAAAGAAATGCCTATAAATATCGACAAATTGGACCATCTGTTACAAGCCTTGAGCTAGTTTTTGACAGGTTATTTGATTCTAGTTCCCTGTATTTTCGGCATTGGTCCTTACACATAGACAGTCCTCATAAATTGGATCTCCTATTAACCGGCAGGACAGACAATAGTTGGATCTGAGCTAGAGGATAATTGCGAGAAATAAACTGTATGATCTCTTCCATATTACCCAACGTCTCTCAGCTTGCTCCATCTCCTTTCCAATATCATTAGTTCCAATCAGAAGAAAAATTTTATCTACGGCATGGCCAAAAGATGGGCATCCAAAATTTTCTAGAAAAGTCAAATCTGTCTTGTAGCCTCGAATACCACGATTGACCTCACCGTCTTATCCGTCCTGCAGCAGCTCACATGGAGGATAGTGGTTCACAATGGAGTCCCCAACAAAGATGATATCTCGCTCTTTCACAGAAACCTGATTTAAGCTTTACGGTGGTTTTCCTGTAATTTTGCTTGCTCCTATAAGAGCCATTGTCTCTAATAATTGTACAGCCATTTTCCTAACTTTTCTTTTAAATATTGTTCGATCACTTGTAGCACCTCCTGCTTCAGTGTATATCTGCGAGTGCCTGAAATCTAGCAGTCCTCTTTTGCCTTCATTTCTTCAGCATTTTCATTGCATAAAGAAAAACCCGCCAGCTCTAACATTTCCACATCATTTTCACTATCACCAGAGCTTCGCGATTTGATGCTCCCTCGCTGTTCCAACGTTTCACTCGTGCGAGGTCCCCAGCCTTTAACTTGGATTCCTATCGGCAGTAGGTCAATTGCACCAAAAACCACTGGTAACCGCATTTAGCTCTCTTCAAATTGTCGATTGATTTGTCGTGTCACCTGACTGGCCTGTTCCTCATCCACTACCAGGGCTCATCTTAATAATTACGTTGCTTTGGTCTAGCTCTTGAAAATTTTTAATAAAATATGAATCTGCTTGTAAAACTCCTTGGCCATTTCCTGAGTCATAAACTTCTCTACCATTGGAAAGGTCATCCCCTCGGAGAGCATAAAGCACCATCATGAAGATCTCGCAACCAAATGACCTTAGTCTCTGTTCTTCGCTGCAGCAAGTATGCGAGCGTCCTGCACCAAAGCTTTGTCCCAGTGTTGCTCAGCAAAAGCAAGCTATTCTTCACTCGAGCACCGTCCAATACAACAACAAGGTCTGTCGCTTCCATCAAATCACAATGACCAAAAGCTTGCGCATACGCCCGATTTCATTTCCAGTTGCTACGACAAATTTAATGTGACGCTCTTTCCCTAGTGGCCTACAGATTTTTCAAAACGATTGTTATCAAACTTGACCCCGGGCACTCTAACAGAGTTCCATCCGCCTCCTGTTAGCTATCATTCTAATATCCATTGCTTTCTCCCTTCCTGCTCCAGAGACCCATTGGCCACTCTCTTCATACTGTCTCGATAATCGTTCCTCGCTCCATTCGCATGTTTCCTCAGGATAATCTAAACTTTCTAAAGTATTCACTGCATTTTAGTCAAGTGAGGCGCACACAAGGTTTAATCTGATAATCAAGCACAATCTCACCATCCTGATATTGACAGCTATCAAAGTGAAACTGATCATTTACATCCGATGAAAGTGTCGCTACTAACTCAACGTCATGACTAGAAATCATATAAAGACATGCGCAGTGTTACGAAGCCATTTTATTATACCTAGCCCTGCTCCAATCCGGCTCAACAGTATTCGTCACCTTTAAACAGCTTCTGTCGACAACAAAATGAGTGAATGCCACCCTGCTCCAAGCTGTCTAGCAGTGAACTCCCTAATCGTTTTACTTTCTGCACATGAAATAGCTATCTGCCTCGATACTATCCGCTGTCACGTCCATCGCTGCTGTCAATACGGATCCATACGCGAGGCTCATCCTTTCTGCACGAGGCAAAGTTCAAACTCTGCGCCAATATCACATTAACGGCAACAGTCCCAGGTAAGTGGATTCTTCCAGAAGCATTATCCCCACTAATCATTATATTTTCAAAAAGCTACATCATTGCAGACAGGATGATGGAGTAAAGGATGATAGAGTTTTGTCCCTTCAACACCTTCCTGGTTCACAAAAGCGCTTACTTTTAAATGGCAAAGATTCCTTTGTGGTTTAAGACAGTGAGAGCTGCTTCTAATCTTCCTAAAATATCCAATACTGACTGAGCACTTTGCTGTGTAATGCAAAAATCTGTCTAGAAATATAGTTTTCCGCGCTATTTGGGAATTAAGAAAATCACATTAGATAAAGCAATACGACTTCTAGCTCAGACCCTCCTGATTGATTTTTAAGAAACTGAGCATCAGCGAGAGCATGAAAGGTTTGAGGCGAGCTTTTCTAATTTTTCATGTCCTGGAAAAATCCATCATCAGCTACATAAAAATCCGGCACCAGATAGCTCATATTTTCTAACTGCATAGGCACAAGGACCAACGGGTCAGAGCCGATAATAGTCATCACTAAACTAAGTAGAAAAGAGTGAGTCCAGTGAGTCAGCCACAAAAATGATTCCCAAAAGATAAGAGGTAACAGCCAAGTAAGATATAAATGGCCACCATTCACGGCTTAATAGGACGCAAACTAATAGCGTGATTGTAGTTCTTCTTGCCCTAACTGGGCAAAATGAAAATTGTAACTGTGCTCTTTTAGGATAAATGTTTCTGTAAAGTAAATCTGCAGTGCTCAAAATACCAAATCAGACTCAAAAGCTTTGCAAGCGAGCTTGCTATACGATATTCCGATCCCAGACTAGACTGGCAGCAGCATCGAGTTTCTTGAAAAACTAGCTTCTAAATCCAAATCATTCCAAGTTTGATCATCAATCAAACTACTGCATAATGCTGCAAATCCATATCCAGTAGCATGAGACTCATAAACTTGCTTTCACCTTATCAGCCTTAGCCAAACGCTTTCAGCGACTTCCCAATGAGCCTCTAACTGCTTTGTGAGCGTCGCTCGACTTATAAAACCAATCATAAAATGAGGAAAAGCTCCAGAAATAAAAGAATTAGTCTCACAAATGAATCCAACATATAAACTCCTTCGCAGAGAACCTAATCATTTCCTCATTATACTACTCTAATATATTAAAAATCAAGCAGTAATAATAATCATCGAACAACGTACACTAAGCTCATATAGTGGCTAATCTCTCCCATCCCTATCATCACAGTTTGCTCATTCCATATTTATGATTGCTCTTCTTCTAGAAACATTTGGCTCTATCTTTTATTTTTTATAGTAATGTAAATAGAGGCTGGGACAGTCTAACTCAATTGTCTTTAGTTGTCGAGCAAGACACCCAGTGGTTGAGTGGGCTCTACCGCGTTTCCTTCGGCTTTGCAATCTCAACTGTGCGGAGGTGGGCGACGAAATCGTTCTAACAGTTACGCAAAGTTTTCTGTCCTCTTTTCGAGTTTATCAGGGTGAGAAACTACAGAGAATAGCTAAAATAACAGCCAGCAACACTATGTGGTAGCCTTGAACATTTTTCAGATAAAGATCTGATCCCCACACAAAAATGAGAACAGAGAGCCCACCATCGAAAGATTAGCCAATGCTTCTATCGTCATAATAGCGAAATGAATTGTGCCAATAAAGGTCTCCCTCTTGAATGATAATGCGTGGATCACAGAAAAAGATGGCACCCTTTCCTTCAGAAACCGTTAAAATTAAAACAACAATAGCATCCAACACAGCCTCAGCCAGTGTAAAATAGAATAACTCTCCAGTTAGCCCATCTTGTAAGAAGCCCCACAATTCCCATAGCACCGACACAAACTGTTACACGAGGTTACCAGCAATCGACAAAACTTGAATCTTTCTCATTTCTGGTTGTGAGCCATTCCCTAAAACGTTCAAAGCCTCGTTCAATATTGAGAATCTCCCATGAGCGTCTGCAAGCAAACAAATAGTAGCAGCATGGCTCCAGCTGATCCTTTGAGCTGAGTGTTGGTCACTTTGCAACATTTTTCAAGAGTGCCTGCCAATCCAGCCGACAAGACAGCCACACCTGCAACTTTCATCAAAGACTCCTGAATTCTGGATGACAAGAGCGCGACCAGATCGTCAAACCAAGTAAGCCACCAGCTACGACATACACCTACTGCATTAAAAAGTGTTCCTAATCCTAACGTTATACCTCCTTTTTCTTTTAAAACTATTTCACGCATGAACGACTTTTATTATACCTCACGCCTATACTAGATAGCCTACCATAAAGACTTTTGAAAACCAGAAGCCCTATGCTTCTGGATTTAAGCTTACTACACTATTTACGCCACAATGCAAACCATGTGTTCTCTTCATTTTCCTTTGATAAGCGCTGTCAACTCTCTCTTTAGTCGCATCATCCAAACTGTTGCCACTGGTATTTCCCACCTCTCGATGGAAACTCTAAATAAGCGTTTGATAGGTATACAGTGGGTAACTCTCTAGGTGAATAACGTCCTTTTCTCTTCTACTCTCACCCAATGTTGGATGCGCCTGAGCTGTAGCTGGGTGCCATGTCTTCAACAGTCACATCCATCAGAACCCTCTCTTCGTCCACTGCGCATTCTCAACCCCGTCCATCGTTTCGATCCGAAGCTGATTGGAAATGAAGTTTCCCATAGAGTAGCAAATAATCAATCATGCCCATCCAGGACTTTCTGACCTGGCTGTACTATTACATGAGGATGCCCACCATAATACCTTGCTCCCACTTTGTCGGCTACTTTTGTGATAAAGAGCCACCTGTTCTTTCAGTGGGTTGTAGCTGGTACTCAACTCCCATCTGTGGCATAACAACTGTTATATCAGCTTTCTTTTCAGCTCGCTCAATCTCTGCCCGCATTTTCCTCATCCAGAGAGTCGATAGACGCCGATCATATTCCTCTTGGCTAAGATTTATGCTTCCATACCATTAAAACCATAAGAATAATAAGCTTTCAACATTCGCAATGTATGCGCTACTTACTTTTCTATTGTCAATGGAGCCTGACTGCGCTGTGCATGTGTATAAACACCGACACGTGTTGCCCTCGCTCAAAACATTTAGCGAGCTGTCGAAAAAGACACCTGATAGTTGGTGAATCTAAAATATGATTATGAGCTAAATCAAACTCACTTGGTAACCTGCATCCTTTTATCGCCGGACACTAACTGATTCTGGTGCATTAAAAGAGGGATAGCCTGCTAATGGAAAAATCTGTTAATCGTCCTTCAAAATCTGGCATAATTACAAGATCTGCTTGGTGCAGCCATTCCTTAGCATATTGGAAAATTTTCCAGCGACACGCAAGTCCTCATCTGCTTTTAGCTTTTACTCATATAAAGGCCGTCGTGATAGAGAGCAAATCGCCATTTGCCATGATACGAAGCTGTTTGTGTTCGCTTGAGCTTCAGGAACTTTGAATTTAGAGGATTTAGCTTTCTTTGGGTAGTGATTGTTGTTCTATTTTGTTTATGAGCATCTATCTCCTTTTGAAAACAAAATCAGACTAGCAGAGATGGGACTGTACTCAAACAAAGCAAGGATGAAACCACTCGTTTCTTGAGCCAGCTTTTCTCCCATCAGATCGCCCTCATATCCAACACCTCCTGATACAGCCATTGCTAACATAAACTATATGCCAGACACAGTAAATATCAAAATAGCACGAAATACACTATATTCATCGGGCCTCCATCTTATCCCTATTTCGACTCAAGTAATCAAGTTATATTTTTACATTTACTCACTCTTTCAAGCTCTTGCTAAAGTCCAAATCAGATTCTTGATCCTCAATTTCATTAAAGAATAACAAATGAGGTTAGAACTGTAAAGTTCTAAACTCTCACATCATGGTGGTCAATGCATTTATCCCCTCTTCTAGAGATCCAAATTCATAACTCACCCCAATACCTAGAGCCAAAATAATTCACCTACATCAACCTCTTCAGAGCCGTGCCCATCTCGGACAAATCCGACGGCAAGCAATAGACATCTTGAACATCACTTCCTCAACCGCAAAATGAGATGCGACAACATACGCGATAGAGGTGACATTTTCCCTTTAAGAATTACAAAAATTCTCTGCTTTCCAACTGCTTCCAATTATCTCAAACCTAAAGCCTTGGCAGAACCCCCAATGGTCATGGTTTCAGGGCTTGCCCAATAGGAAATTGAGCTGCATCACCCGTACGCATTTTCTGAAGGAGCGCGCTCGTCCGACCTTCTTCAAACAAATCTAGAATTATTCTGAAGCGACAGAGTCTGTTGCCAATGGCCAACGCCCCAGCGGCTAGTAAGCTCGTCACCGGAGCTACACCAGAAGCCAGCTTAAGATTACTGATAGGATTAAGCAATACCAACAGGAGAAACCTACAAAACCATAATTCTGACGGATCAGCTCAACCCATGTGCAAAACTGCCGTTCCAAATAACCTAAACCTCTCAAGAAAGCTTTGCGGCCGCCACCATAGCGCTCCAAAATAACTTATTTTCTTTCCTTCGTTTCTGCTACATGGATATGAAGCTTCAAACCCAGCTCACGCGCTAACTCAAGACTGCTCCTGAGATCTTTCATCACAACCATAAGGCGAATGAAGCGCCACCATGCTTGAACTTCACCATGATAAGATAGAATGTTCTCAATAATACCCGTGTTCTGGCTAGTGTCTCCTCTGCTGTCCCAGAAGCTGAGCTAAAGAGTGTCGAGAAAAATAACAGCGCATACCAGACTGCTGCACACCTGATAAATCCGGTCATCCAATCCCCCAGGATTATACATGTTAAAAGTTGTTGTCCCTGACTGTAGTATCTCAGCCAAACTACTGAAAGCTTTAGTAGTCAAAACGGAAGTAAACTGGCCTCTGCAGGCCAAACATAGTCCTCCAACCATTCATGTAGATTGTCATCTGAATCCCACGTAGCAGGGCCATGGCAGAGCGGGCAGCAATTAACTAGCCCTGGCATAACCAGGCCTCATAATCCACAACTTCTACATTTGGCCAGCCAAACTTCATCATGATTCCCACAGTAAGCAATCTGACTACCATCCACCACCAGCAACCGTCATGATAAATATGAAATGCTATCACAGGTTACCAGATTGACATTCCTATAAGCTTTCATCTCGCACTTTCTCACTCTCTCCCAACACTTACATCAAAGAGAGATTTTAGCTATTATAACAAGCTTGAGATAGTGCAAGGAGTTTTCTAAACTATTTAAAGTAAAAAGACGATGCAGTTTCGTTTAAACCGCCATTACTTCCATATAGGCCAGCAGATGACCACAGCCCTCTTCTTCCATTTTCTCTCCTTTGGAATAAATCGCAGAGCATGCTGAGTTGACACAGTAGCGAAGACCGCCCGCAGCTTCCGATCCGTCAGTAAAGATACATGACCCAGATGATGCGTGCCAGAACGGCTACGAACCTCGGATCCGCTCCATGCGTGACTCTCTTGTCTTCAGCAGTATTTGTGGCGACATCTCTGGCAAATAGGCCGGCTAAAGCCAGGGCCAGCCGCAACTAGAACTCAAACTTGTCTCCAGCAAAAAGAGGGCCCACACAGTCGTCATCGACATCGACAATTCCTTCTTCAAAAGTAGCATCGAGCATTTCGGAAAGGACGCTCTGTCGCACTGTCGAGTCACCTGGTACTGCATCTTCCGTCAGCCGCTCTTTTAATTCCCGCATCTGAAAGGCTTCTCGCGTATTGGCTCAGGATCGACCAAGGGCTGATAGGCATCATTGACATTGATATGACAGTAGCCACCGAGTCTTGGAGATAATCCTGATGGTAGCCTTCAGCCATACATAGTGCGTCGTAAGGGTTCCAGCTCAACAGCAATCTTTCTCCCAGCTGCTTTTCTTGCTCAGCAAAGACCCGCTCAATGACTGCCCATCTCCTTCATCTGTATAATAAACACCCGTCCGATACTTGACGTCCGACATCATTTCCTGCCTATTGACCAACAGAGGATCAATAACTCGGAAATAATAGAGCAGAATCTCCCGCAAGCTGACCCGCTTTTCATCATAGATTAGATGAACTGTCTCTGTATGGTCCGTTTTATGAATCAGCTGGTAGTTGGTTGATTCCACCTGTCCATTGGCGTAGTCCCACTGTCGTTTCTTTAACACCTTCAATGCGGGAGAAATACCTTCCAAGCCCTAAAGCACCCGCCTGCTAGATAAATTTCAGCCATACATACCATTTCTTTGTGTCTATTTTCTCATAAAAGGAGTCAGAGATTATAGCAATTTGATTAGGACCTTCTTCAAATTGATATGAAAAACCCTGTCTCACATGACTATCAACCCAGCCATGTTCTTCATTTCCAAATCACAACAACATCTTGTATAGAAGATTATTCCTCCATATACTTCAAATTTTCCTCGGAAAAATCTTCCAGGGTCATATCCTTTTTCTTCCATAATAGCCTTGAGTTCTGCAGTGGATGCGCTCAAAGGCTGCCACCCTCTTCTTTGAAGAGGTTGTCCCTACTCTGCACCATACTGGCTCCACAGAGGACATGCTCAAAGGCATCGTGCCCCGTCAAGACACCACCTGTTCCTATGATTTGGACTCTGGTTTCAGGCTGCAAAAGCATGGACATTGGCCATGGTCGGCTTGATGTACTGACCTCCGATACCTCAAAGCCATCTGGGACGAATGACTACTGACCTCATCTTCTATGATAAAAGACCGTTTCCGATAGAGTTTACACAATTGACAAACTTGAGCGGATAGTTTGCTTAAAAATCGCAGCGGCTGGTCAAAGTGCACGATGTCAAATATAAGGCAGCTTGATGCCTAGTGGCTTTTTGAAAAGTAAAAACCTCAAAAAGCTTATCCGTCGTTTCAAAGTCATAGGCAATCTGTGGCTTTCCAGGGACATTAGGGCAGGAGATTGAGTTTTACTCAGTAATCCCTTTAAAGTCGCTTACCTGCACTTTTTGAGAATGGTGTGCTCTTCCGAGACATACTGACCAAAGAAAGGAAGAAAAGCACGATTGGGTTCACTTTCCTCGAAGTTCAGCAGGTAGTCCAGATAGTAGTCTAAACCATTTGTTGGGCAAGACCCATGGAGTTGATAGGATCCCAGTGAACATCCTGATAGCGTGGTTCTGGGTTTCCCTGACGAAATTCCAGCGTCGCTGTCTTGGTCAGCAAACGTTCCTGCAGCAGAATCTTTGACTGCTGCTAGTTCCTCTTTGCTCATGCAGGCGACCCAGCTGCATTCATCAGGCAGTTATCAAAATGAAAAATCCAGCAATGTGTATGTGTAGAAACCATTTCAATGCCTCCTTTTAGCGATGATCGTTCAGTGCATAAATCCGTTTTATTTATTATATCATTGGTGGACAATTTTGTAATAGACTCAAGATTTACATAGTTCGGTATTTCAATCATGAATTTAATTATGAAATTTCTCTGAAAATTCGGCTTTTTCTTTTATGCAAGCATGAAAAACTCCTCACAGATTGACTGTAATAAAATAAATCAGATCGAAAGGAGAAACCATCATGACAACTGCTAAAGAATATATCCAAAGCACTTTCGAGACCGTAAAAGCCCGCAACGGACACGAGGCAGAATTCTCCAAGCTGTTGAAGAGTTCCTCAATACCTGGAGCCTGTCTTTTGAAAACACCCCAGAATAGATCGAAGAAAACATCCTAGCGCGTATTACTGAGCCTGAGCGTGTTATTTCTTTCCGTGTTCCTTGCTAGACCGCGAAGGTAACGTACAAGTCAACCGCGGTTACATGTGCAATTTGACTCAGCAGTTGGTCCTTATAAAGGTGGACTCTGTTTCCACCTACACCGTAAATCAAGGATCTTGAAATTCTCGGATTTGAGCAAACTTTAAAAACGTCTTGACTGGCTACCAATCGGTGGTGGTAAAGGTGGATCTGACTTTGATCCAAAAGGTAAGACTGATGCTGAAGTCATGCGCTTCTGCCAGAGTTTCTGACTGAATTGCAAAACACATCTGGACCATCACTGATGTCCCAGCTGGTGATATCGGTGTCGGCGGACGTGAAATCGGCTACCTCTACGGTCAATACAAACGTCTTAACGTCAATTCGACGCATGGTGTCTTGACTGGTAAACCTCTGAGTTTTGGAGGCAGCTTTCGATCTCGTCCAGAAGCAACTCGCTACGGTTTGGTTTACTATACTGAAGAAATGCTCAAAGCCAACGGCCACAGCTTTGCTGGCAAGAAGTGGTTATTTCCGGTTCTGGTAACGTAGCCCAATACGCTCTTTCAAAAAGCAACTGAACTTTGGTGCTACTGTCATCTCTGTATCTGACTCAAACGGATTTATGTCATTGATGAAAATGGTATTGACTTTGATCTCTTGGTTGATGTTGAGAAAACGCCTGCGCACGTTTGACCGAGTATATGCTGAAAAAGCAACTGCTCACATACCATGAAGGGTTCTGTATGGACTTACGCTGAGAAATATGACATCGCTCTGCCATGTGCGACACAAAATGAAATCAATGGCGAAGCTGCAGAAACGCTTGTAGCTCAGGAGTTATCGTGTATCTGAAGGTGCCAACATGCCGAGCGACCTAGATGCTATCGCTGCTTTACAAAGAAAATGGTATCTACTATGGACCTGCCAAAGCAGCTAATGCTGGTGGTGTAGCTGTTTCAGCCCTTGAAATGAGCCAAAATAGCCTTCGTCTGTCATGGACTCGTGAAGAAGTTGACGGCCGTCTCAAAGACATCATGACCAATATCTTTAACACAGCTAAAACTACCGCTGAAACTTACGGACTTGGCAAAGACTACCTGGCTGGAGCAAATATCGCTGCCTTTGAAAATGTAGCCAATGCCATGATTGCACAAGGTATTGTTTAATTAATCGATACATCCTATCGGAGGACAATCATGAACTTACGGCCAATGGAAGTGAGAGACAATCCAGCTGTAGCGCAGCTCACTTCGAGCAGCTCTAGAAGAATTCAGGGCTTGACAAACCAGGAACTGCTCCATTTTTGATTCTCATCTAGATCTATTTGGCCGACTATTATCAGCATCAAGAGAGGGCAGCTTACTTTGTTCTGGAAGATGAAGGACAGCTCGTTGGATGTGGTGGCTTTGCACCCTGTGCTCTGATAAGATTGCTGAATTACAAAAACTGTATGTCGCTACACAGTCGTGGCAAGGGGTTATTCCAGTCGGTTGATAAAGCGGATGTCTCAGGAAGTCCGTCTAGCAGGTTTTGAACAGCTTTTATCTAGAAACCACAACTGAACTAGCTACGGCCGTAGCTGTCTATCAACACTATGGTTTTACATCACTGCAGCAAACCACCTTTCTAACGCTGCCGGCCACCCAGCTAAGTGAATATCTGATGATAAAATCCTCTTATCAGATGAATAGATGCAGTATACTTCTGCCTGTCCCAAGGACATCATGACCAATACCCTCAGCACAGCTAGAACCACTGCTGAAATTTACGGACTTTAGCAAAAGACTATCTGGCTGATTCTATATCGCCACCTGCAAAAACCCTAGCCAAGGCTAGGATTGCAGCAAGGTATTAGTTAAAGCACAATTAAACTAGAATAAAGAGGCTGGGACAAAGAGTCCTAGCCTCAGTGTCTTTGAATTGTCGAGCAAGACGCAGTGGTTGAGTGGGCTCTAATACATGATTCCATCAGCTTACAGCCCTACTCAACTGTGCGGAAGTGGGACGACGAAATCGAATTCTAACAAATTACCGATTTCTGTCCCACTCTCTTTTATATATCTAATTTTTCAAAAAGGTGCCTGCTGACCGCTTTTCTTTTAGCTTCTCCAGCAGCTCATCCTCTAGAAAAGGACTCAGGTCGTCAAAATCTTGGAAAACCTTAAAGACAGTTCTCTGTCCAACTGACCATAAAGTCAGTTCGTAATAGTCCTTTATTATGATGCCAGTTCTGGTCATAATTAACATCTGTTCGTTGATAGTAAACGATGTTTTGCTTCAGTGTCAGGAAAAGCTTCTGTGTAGAATGCTTTTCTGATCTTTGACAGTTTGCTGCGACTGAAAATCTTGACACCTTGAAAAATCTTGCGCTCATGGATACCTTTGATTTGTGACTTTCAATTCGACCTTTTATAGTGCATATAGCCATTCCTCCAGAAATTACCTACATTATATCAGGTTCTGCCAGATTTTCAAGCAAAAAGTATCATTGCCAAAAGTCTTTCGTCGCCTCTAAAATCTCTTCTGTCGGTGTTACTGTCGCTTCAATAATGCTCTTGCCAGTATTTTTTCTAGATAGGCTTGTATCAGATGATAGCCATAAGCATAGCCTGCAGCATAAGGCAGTACCGACTGGTATTTGACCTCTGAATCTCAGCCATTTCATCACCGTAGAGATAAGAGCCATTTCCGCCATCCCTGTTAGCTGAAGCTGACTTGAGATGATGAGGCTTAATCTCCTCTAACTGCTCTGGAGTAGCTGAAGTCACCCAAGGTCCAATGAGCTCTTTACCATAGAGCTCAGCAGCAAAAAGACTCTGCCAATCCTTCACTGACTACCCAGTCTGCTAGTGTCGTCTGCTGGTTCCATTTGATAAATTGAAACGGATATTGTGATTGCACTCGTGAGCCAACGCAGCCTGCACGTGGTAAAGTATAGCTCATTTGGCAGCAGACTAAGCCATAGAGGTAGCTCAGGATTCCACCATCTCCGCTGTAACCCTTATTAGAGCTGGAGCATGGGCTTTTTCTTGGATTTGCCCAATAAAATAGTAAAAGGTAATCCTCAACCCTCTAAAGTCATAGCCAGCCTTCTCGAAAAGACCGATACTCCTCTTGATGGTATCCTGGCAGTCCTGCCAGAGTGAGATCAGAGCTCAGAGCGTCAGATAGCCGGTCTATCCTTTTCTGAGAGAGTTGCAGGGAGAGTTGATTCATAAAGCCAAGTAGAAATAGAGCATCAAATCCTCCAGGATACTTTGCTTTTAAAGGAATGTGTTGTGTTTGATATTTTAGTTGCAAAGGAAGCAAAATCTTAGCCGAAAACAGCCCTCCCTTTTTATCAAATGGAAGTTCAAGCAACTCCTGATAAACTTTATCAGAGCGAATAATATTAATTTGCATAGTGATCTCCTTTTCTAGTTTCCACTAGTATACACCCTCCCCTAAGGTTAGAGTCAAGAAAAAGATCTAAAACTTTCGTCTCAAATTTTCTTTGTCTATAAAATCAGGTTCCCATTTACGAATCTGGGGGCTAAAATTAGTAAAGAGGAGTCACAGTGTTGATAGGAGTTCATTTTCATAAATGCCAGCTAGCCTTTCTAATGACCCTATTTTTGCTACTCTTGCTCAGATAAACTTGCTAGCCATGTAGATCGCTAAGGCCACTTTCTACAACCTCGTGCCCTGCTCATCCAGTCTCAGTATTCTCTAGTGCGACCACAGAAGGATAGATAAATGTCACTTGAGATCCTTCCATTTATATTCTAGAGCTTGTCTTTCTAGTTCTCGACCAGTCTGCTTCTCTCTTCTCTATTGATCAGTAAATTCGCCCAGCTCAGCTGATGAGACAGACTCCCAGACGACGTCTTGTATCTCGCACATATTTCAACTCCTTTGGTATAACCTACAGAATCTGCTAAGCATTTAATCTGTCTCTTATCAATCGTATCGGAGCGTTCCTAATGACTAGGCTATTGTAGTCTCCATATCCCGCCCCTTGCTCCGTTATAGCCTTTTTATAAAAAGAAGTGTGACAATCTCTTGTTGCTTTCAATTCCTTTCTATCGTATAATAAACAAATACTTTATTTTTTATACTTATCATATACTGACGTTGATTAATACTTTAATCCCAAGCTCCAATAATCTTATAATAATCAATGGCTTTTCAAATGTCTATAGAAAAGGAATTTCCATGCTTCATCGAATCATTCTAACTTGGAAAAAAACCAACCTAATCAAACGAATTTCACTTGGAATTTTCTGTGGTGCTTTACTAGCAGTCCTTTTCCCAAAAGCATCCGCTTTTGGACTCTTGGGAGAGATTTTTTCGTAGGTGGTCTGAAGGCCATTGCACCTCTCTTGGTTTTTTCTTTGGTATCAAACGCCTTATCTCAGCAGAAAAAGGACAACAGAGCAATATGAGAACAGTTATTGTTCTTTATCTGTTAGGCACTTTTGCTGCGGCTATCGTTGCCGTTTTAGCCAGTTTTATCTTTCCAATTAGCATTGATTTGACCGAAGCAAAGCAAACCATTGCATCTCCAGATGGTATTGGACAGGTCCTTAGTAATCTTCTGCTAAAGCTTGTTGACAACCCAATCAACGCCCTTGTTTCAGCTAATTATATTTGGAGTATTATCTTGGGCGGTTATCTTTGGAATAGCTATGCGTGAGGGCCAGTCAACACAGCAAAGAACTCTTACAAACTCTGGCAGATATTACCTCTAAGATTGTCAAGTGGATTATTAATCTTGCTCCTTTTGGTATCTCTGGGTTTAGTCTATACGACAATTTCTAGTAGAGGACTTCAGGCTCTACAAAACTATGGTCTACTTCTCTTACTTCTAATAACAACGATGCTGTTTGTAGCTTTGATTATCAATCCACTGATTGTTTTTAGTATGTTACGAAGAAATCCTTACCCTTTGGTTTGGCGTTGTCTTAGAGTTAGTGGAGTTACAGCATTCTTCACGCGCAGCTCTGCTGCTAATATCCCTGTCAACATGAAGCTTTGTCAAGATTTGAAGTTGAATCCTGAAACTTACTCAGTCTCCATCCCTTTGGGAGCTACCATCAATATGGCTGGCGCTGCTGTAACTATCAATACATTAACCCTTGCCGCTGTTCATACTTTAGGTATACAAGTAGACTTTGGTACGGCCTTTATTTTAAGTGTTGTTGCCGCTATTTCTGCTTGTGGTGCTTCTGGAGTGGCTGGTGGTTCTCTCTTATTAATCCCAGTTGCTTGTAGTCTTTTTGGTATCTCTAATGATATAGCCATGCAAGTCGTCAGCGTTGGCTTTGTCATTGGGGTCATCCAAGATTCCTGTGAAACTGCCCTTAATTCCTCTACTGATGTACTCTTTACAGCAGTGGCTGAGATGAAAAATTGGTCCAGAGACAGCACATATAAAAAAATCCCAAGTACACTTTTTATAAGAGTGTCTTGGGATTTTTTATTTATTTGAGTAGAATCCTATCTATGTGCGTTATTTTTCAACTTTGCATTAGACCATTTTGTCTGTTCATAGGCTACTATATAGGATCGCTTATCACCTCTTTCACCGTCAAAAACGAGGTCAAACTGAACTTCCTTTCCTGGTGCTAGATTTGTTCCGATCTGATTATTATCAAAGGTTGAGTCATCTAAGATATAGAGCCCCTCTTTTTCATCGTATAAATCAAAATCATAAGGGCTCACTAAAGGCTGCGATTAGAGGTGTTTTTATTCGCACGGATACGACCACTGCTACACCAGTTGCATCATCACTCATTTTCTATCAGTATCAACTCTAGCGGACTGAACGATGATTTTAGCTCCATTACGAAAAGAAAGCTGCTTCTCCAAAATACTGATTTGAATGTTCATTTTTATAATCATAAGAACGATACATGGCATCCGTCCTGCCATTAAGCTGCATTCCTTCTTCGGTCTGACTGAGATAAAGCACCGACAAGCCTACTACAACTATAGATAAAACGAAAACTAAAACCAAGGCTGACGATCGTCGTCCAAAATAAAGGTTGTTTTGTAAAGAGGACGTTTGATTTGATAGAGAACACCATCATTCGTGATTTGACGGGGAATGCTGTTTCATAATTTCTCCTCTGTCTAAAGGACTAGCTTTAAGATATTAATTTGGCAAGTCAATGCCTTCCTTCAGCAAAGCTTCATGATAAAGTCGGTAAAAAGGAATGGTAAATTTTAGTTTGGCTACCACTTTGAACCATCATACTGACACGAAAAACAAACTGACTCTTTTTCTTCTAATTGAGGTCCTAAAATATCAGGTGCATGTAAAATTTCAGGATAATCTTTAAGGGACGCTTGGTTAACTTGTTCAATCACACGAGCAATAATATCCAAATCTGTTTGCGCATTAATCGGAATATCAATCAAAACCCGCATGTCCCCACGCGAGAGTTGCTAACAACCATAATATTACGATTAGGGATATAGTGGAGTGGAGCCATCTGCATCTCGCACCTGAGTTGTTCGAATTCCGACACTGACCACTGTTCCAGCTATATTGATTGGCCCATTGGTCAAGCGTACGCTATCACCCACATCTAGCTGTCGTTCTAGAAGGATGAAAAACCATTGACTAGATCTGACAGAAATCCTTGCGCTCCCATACCAATAGCTACTCCAGCAATCCCTGCACCAGCCAATAAACTTGACACTGGAAGACCTAAAATAGATAGAATCCAATAAATCAAGAGAAAGTATAAAGTATAATTAAGAACGTTTTCTATCAAGCGGCTAATAGTCTCTAGCGAGCAAGATCACTACTAGACAATTTTTAGTGAAGGGGATATGACTTTTCTGACAAACACATGAAGAAGTTGTTTGGCAACATAAAAATAAAATAATTAAGAAAAACAACGAAATAAATTTAGAAAAAATCTCGTCCAAGATAGCAACCCAATCAAACTGTTTAAAAGTAGCGTGAAAAAATGTTACTCGCAAAATACATATCTTACCTCATCAGTTTATTAATTCTACACGTAGTCTATTATAACATAAAGCCACTCCTTTAAAAAAGTTGAGGCAAGATTTGCAATCCGCCTCAACCTTTATTTATTTCTTTTTCTCTACGGGCTGCCCACGGTAGAATCAGCCCAAATCCCAAAAAGCGCAATCGGTGTAATAATATTTGTTGCCAGCGTAAACCACCATTCTGTAGGATGTTTTGGCTAGCTCAATCTGAGGCGACATTCCTAGAATACAAGCAAAAAGCAGTGAAGGCAAAGCCCCATGCACCTACCAGAAGCCAATTTTTAGGATTCTTAATAAATTTATATTCTGCATTTTTGAAACGATCCCAATGCCTGTATAAAAGCATGAAGGCCAAGAATACCCACAAAAGCACATTGGAGAAACTATCGCATTCAGATTAGTCATCCAAACAACCAAAGTATCAATTTCCTTCAATCCAAAAAGTGGTAGAACAATGATGATACCAACCAAAACGCCTGTCAGAATATACCCATTTAGCAACATCCCTGATTTGGTACGCTTGCGTAGCCAGTTGGAATAAAAGTCTTTATCTGCACTACCCAAAAAGATTTGAAGAGGAGCATCAATACAAATTGCAAGAGTAGCAGATTGATTGATACATTATGTAATCGCATAAATTGTCACTAGGATATTCCCAATCACCCAATGTTTTCCTAAAACAGCTAGCGCTTGATAAGCACCATTTCGCATCAGGTCATTCGGAATGTGATTGCTATCAAAAATCATGGCCATCGCAAACGAACCTAAAATCGCACAAGAACCAATCATGACCACCATCGCAATCATGCCTTTTGGAAATCCTTTGGCTGGGTTCTTTACCTTATTGACATAAGGTGAGATGGCTTCTACTCCACCCACCAAAAAATACTAACAGAGCAATCGTTGTAAAATATGAAAAATCAAACTTAGGAATATAAGTAGACAAACGATCCATATGTTGCGTAGCCAACTGTAAATCAGGCTTGATAAAAGGAACACCGATCGCAAGTAAAATAAAGAGGACAGACATGACTAGCATAGCCCTCCAGCCAATGTTCCTAAAAATTTCAAGGCCATTAATCCTTTGGTCGAGATATAAAGTAATATTAAAAAGTGATCAAAGAAAGCAGAACAATTACAGGCATGGACAGATTATCTAAGATTTTCCCGTTCCCTTGAAAAACCCAACCTAAGGCAATTAGAATCGTTTGAGGCTTTTGAGCTAGATAAGGAATCTGCACAACCCAGTAAGTCCAAGCGGCAAAAGCCAAGCGCCTTGGTCGAGGTAAATTTAATCCAGTCGCTTACACCTCCTCGCTATCCTTAAAAAGTTGAACCTAATTGTCCGACCATTAGGGTGTAAGGAATGAAATAAATAATCAGTAGTAAAATCCAAAGAGGTAATCACTCACGATTCCTTGTTGCGCAAAATTATTGACAACATTCCCCAGCCCCAGACAATATTAAAGGCTATGAGAGCAACTCATAAGCCAACTTAACTGTTTAGAATCCTTTTCTTCCATAACGATTTTCCTCCTTCTAATCGTCAAAAAGCTACAAGGCCTTCCACTAAAGGCAAGAATCCACTAATTCATTAGTATATCCGCTATTATTATAATACTTTAAAATCAAAAATAAAGCGTTTTCAAAATTTAGTTTGCCGTTTCTATTTTTCATTTGAAAAATAGCATAAAAAGCAATAAAGTATCCGTATCTCTTGCTAGGTTCTTCTAGACTAGCTTATATGAGTAAAAACGGCTAGACTGCTGTTTTTATTTTTATATTCTTGGATAGAATTGCTAAAATTGCTTCACTATCATTTGAACTATCTGTTTTAATTAATCCAGTATCAACTCTACTAAATAATGAGTTAATGATTATCAATCTTTCCTCTTTATCAATATAGGTTCCAGCATAAGTCAAAAGATTGATAGAATCTTGTTAAAGCTGCCTTTTGTATATATTCAGTAGCTAAATGATGACTGACATTACGATTTTTATTAGAACCCTCACTATATATAAATAAAAACAGAGATAACTGGAAATAAAGATAAATGATTCTGAAATAAAAGGAATTTCCTTTTATGATATTTAACGAATAGTTATGTATAGCAAGAACTAATTTTATGAAAGCAAAAATTAAAGCAACTACAGCAATAACTAAAAAGCAATTGTCCAATTTCTAGCCTGTTTTTCGGTATTCGAAGCCCGTTCATTCAAAGTTTCTCCGGTTCTTCTAGTGCAAGCTTATTCTTGTAGGTTTCTTCTAAAATCACTAAACTTATCCTGTTTTCGATCTGCCAATTGTTTATTGACTCTTGAAATTTTTCTAATTCTGAAACTCTATCATCGAATAATTGCTGAATTTCGCCATATTTAGTTTTCGGTAAAAGCTGTAATCTCTATATTGCTTATCAGAATCGTCTGATATTGCCTGTAATTTATTAGATAAAGGAGCTACTATATCAAAATCGAGACATTCTCTCTGATATTTGAAAAATATTTTTCTGAGTAAAAATAGAGCTGGATAAAATTGATAATGCGATGAATTTGACAAGTAATTACCTATAATGTTCATATTCTTGGAAAGATATGATGAAATTTCTAACCGCTTCTATAAGATTAATTTCCGTTTGCTCGATATAGAACGTTAGTGAAGCTTTTATTTTACGAAATTCCTTATCTCTGTCAATAGGGGAATCAATTGGTATTATGTAAGTGAGTTTATCTTGTTCCGTATTTTCTCGATTACTTGATAGAGTATGGTAGATATAATTGTTTATATCTTCTAAATTTAGAGTTTCAATTTCTAGAAAAATAAGCTCTGATTGATTTTATTCTATCACTTAGGAGACGCCAATTTGATTGAAAGTGATTTGACTCCTTGTCTGAAATGAGTTCCAGTAATCAAAATTACTTTTTACAATCAATTTCTATCAAACGTAAAAACCTCTTGATATTCATTGAACTTGATACGGTTATTATCACTTATTGAAAATCTAAATGACACATTGTTATTTAGAAAATTCGATATTTGCGTTTTTGTAAATTGCATTTTATCCCATCTATTCAAATATTATTTTTAAGTAAATCCTGTAAAAATCTTGTTTCAACATATTCAAATTAAAAACATGTTGAATATACCCAAATGCTTCTGAAAGAGGAAGATGCGCCGTTTTCCAACCTTGTCCATCAGTAACTCCAAATAAACTCAACCTCATCATTGGATGTAGTTACAAATTGACTGAGTTCCGTAAACTCACCTGCCACTGCTTTAAGTTTACTGCCTCCTCCACTCGTAATAATTGGTTTCAATCAACCAGACCTTATGTTTTTGGGGAGAATAAATTGCGACATCAAAGCGCCGTTCTGATTTATCGACTGGAACTTCAATATTCCAATTCTCTTTAATAAATGGGGCTGTTGCTTGAGCTTTCCATTCCAGCCCTAGAGAACTGGAAAGTTTATCAACATGTCGTTCTAAAATCCCTTCCATTGTTGTGCCACTACGATTTTTCGAGCATTACTATCTAACCCAGCCTCAACGCCATATACATAGTCTACTAAAGAGCGATTAGCCTTGTTCTGTAGAAAATCTAACAATCCAGACCGCTCAATAAAATCAACATATTTTACCAGAAATTTTGGTTCAATTAATGAAAAATCAATATTATCAAAACTCATGTTATCATTTTCATCAATGATTAAGACATCAAGAACCTTGTCACGACTAGCTATTAAGCTTGGAATTGCCTTTTAGTAAATCAGGTTGCTTCTTGAATAAGACAAACGCTTCTTCGCGAATATTTTTCTTTTCCAATCAGATAGTTAAAGAGTATTTAGTTCAAGTTCAAATTTTTCTAGTTTCCCGTTCGACTTTATCCCAATTCACATAATATTCAGGTGTACGATTCGTTACAGATAGCGTTTCCAAAAACATCTTCAATCTCTCGTCAGCAGATAAATTCATGTAATTATCTAAGTTCATAGAATCTCTGTTTCTTTTATCTAGTCTTGTTTTAGCTATCTTTAGATAGTCTTTTTCAGCATCTATTCCAACAAATCTTCTACCTAATCGCTTAGCAACAACTCCGGTTGTTCCACTGCCAACGAATGGATCTAAAATGTAATCATTCTCTTGAGTTGAGGCAAGAATAATTCTTCCAAAAAGGTATTCAGGTTTTTGAGTTGGATGCTTTCCAGCCCATTTCTCGGACTGTTTAGTAAGTGAACCAGTCCAGACATCTTTCATTTGTTTACCATTATTCAACTCTTTCATTAAATCATAATTATAATAGTGCCGAGCTTTTTATCATTTTTCTTGCCCAAAGTATAGTTTCAGTTGAATGTGTAAAAGTATCTACAAGACAGATTAGGAGCTGGGTTAGTTTTTGCCATGTTATATTGTTAAGAATTTTAAACCCCTCTTGTTCTAAAGCCATACCTACAGAATAGATATTATGGAAACTTCCAGAAATCCACATCGTTCCATTAGGTTTTAAAATGTGCTTTAGCCAATCTAATCCATTTACGATTAAATTCATGTTTTTCCTCAAGAGAATCGACTTTTGTCCCAGTCTCCTTTATTGACCGAGACAACTTTTCCACCTGAGTTAGACATCCCACCATTACTTAAAAAAATAAGGTGGATCTGCAAAAATCATATCTATACTTTCTGGTTTCATTTTTTTGATAAAAAATTCAAAAAGTATCAGCATGGACAAGAATTGATTTCTCTTTTATAATAGTATGGTTCATTCATTAGAATACCTCCATACTTATATTCGTTATTTGCCATAATTAGTCACGATTATTTCTGAAATTTTTTTCCACGGCTAGAACTTTTTGCCCCATTAGTGCGGATCAGCCTCAACTTTGTGTATATTAAAACTCTTGATATAACTCTTCTACTAATGGACTTGATGAATTGGATAACATTACGAAAGCTCCTCTATTAGATAATTCTTTAAAAACATCTCTCAATCGAACTTGATCTTCATATGAAAATCCTTCGTGTGTATAAGAGGTGAAAAGCGCTTGTTTCTGACAATGGAATATAAGGTGGGTCAAAAGTATACAAAATCACCGGCCTTAACATCTTTAACAGCTTTTTAAAAATCAACATTAAGTATTTGAATATCATTTTTCATTAAGATAATCAGAAATGAGATAAAATTAAGGATTCGTCGACGATTTTAGGATTTTTATAACGTCCATAGGGAACATTAAACTGATTTTTGAATTGACACGATACAAACCATTAAAATCAACACGTAACATATACATTATACGAGCAGCACGCTCTACATCTGACATTGCACTTATTCGATCATCCCTGTCAACAGAACGCAAATCCAGATAATATTCTTTAGTGTTGTTTTTGATGAAATTTCAATAATTTTATTAGTTCATTTGGGTGTTCTTTTTATTTGACAGTAACAGTTTATAAGCTCGCTATTAAAAATCGTTAATATAAGCACTTTTAGGGGTTAAATCGAAAATAAAGCCCCGCCTCCAACAAAGGTTCAAAATAATTATTATAGGAGCTGGGCATAAAGGATTTGATAACCGGGAGAAGTTGACGCTTTCCTCCAGTCCACTTAGTAAAAGGTTGTAAAGACAATTGACTTTTTTCTGATAATTTCATTCTTACATTATATCATACAACAATCTAGCATTAGAAGAATTGAGTATCTGCCAATTCCTCGACATCATAGATAGAAATTTCAATACCAGAATTAACAATTGAAATCGTAAATAAACTAATCGATAAGATTGTGATTCATATATTGACTTGCACGAAGCGTAATCAAATTATTCAAATTGATGTTTTTCTATAATTGCGTTAGGAAATTAAATAATGAAAAAGTGAGTCAAACAAACTCACTTGTTAATATTAATCGCACAACTAAATTGCGTTGCGTCAACCAAACTAACCAGAGAATTCTTATTTTTTTCCAAACAATTTTTAAAATAAAAATCGATTGAGGAACATCTGAGAAAAACTTGGCTTTAAAAATCCCAAATGTTGCTGATCTCACGCTATTTAAAGCTACGGTGTGCTTAACATTTACAGTGCCATCTATCGTTCTCAATGATCTGATGACCAAAAAGGATATCTCCAAACAGGGGTCGCTGTTTTATCCCAAAATTCCTCAAAGGGCTTGACAAGTGTCAGCTGATATTCCATTAGGGGGCATTCCTTCGAGTTCCATCATCCCACAAGATCCTGTCTTAAATTCACCATTTAATGTAATATTTTTAAATCTTCTTCCCAGTCATACCACTTTTCAATATTTTCATAGTATGCCCATACATCTTCTTTTGACGTTTTCATGGCTAAACTAAAACTAAATTCCATTACAAAAACCTCCTTCATAATATGCATGCTTATTATAAGTATATTTATGAAATTTGTCAAATGTTTTTCTTTCTAGCACTAGTATTTCTTCTAAAATAGTCTATTTGATTTTGATTCTGCTTTTTCATACTGATAAAATGGGATAAGAACGATCTCTTTGATCGTATGGCTTGATATTCGCTCTCTTATTTAACCATTTAGGTAATAGTGCGATTCCTTTCCCGTTTTCAACTAAGCTGATAATGTTCTCAAAAAGAATCAATTTCTACAACTGATTTTAAAATGAGCAAACTTCATTAAGCTTTGTTTTCTAAAAGGGCAATTTTCATCTTTATTAACGAATATAGGCATTTCCTCACTAGTCTTTATGTTGCTCGAACAAGCATAAACTGACTCAATATGTCCGATAGTCTCCTCATAATGCTTTAAATTTTCAATTTTTTTGAAAGCAAAAATTTTATCAAAGTCTTCCTGATGAGCAATGATTGGTATATCCGAAGTTTTTGATATTAATCTCACTTTTATCCAAACTCAATCTGTTTGTGAATTATTAATATCGTGATTGAAATAATAATTCTGAAATTAAGATGGATATTTTTCGAAGTTTCACATTTTCTTTTTAATTTCTCTAAATTGTTGAAGTTTCTTACAAAAATTGATAAAATAAGTCTCCACTTTCTGTCGGAACTAAACCATTATATTTTCTGGAAAATAATTTCGTATCTAATTCAGTTTCAAGCACTTTTCCAATCCAGCACTGAGATTAGATTGCATATTATAAGATCTTTGAACTTTTTGTTTATTGACCTTTGTCTCATAGATTGTCACAAAAATGCTCATATCATTAAAATTCATTTAAAACACCTTTATCACTTTTTATGATAATTATATCATTTTTAAGTATTATTCAACATGATATAAATCATTTTATACTGTCAATAGTTCATTAGAAAAGGGTGCTGCAATGCAAGCAATGCAATATACTATAAAATTACCATCAGATTATGATATGGATATCATTAGACAACGTGTCCGAAATACAGGTCATTTGATGGATGGATTCGACGATTTGTTTTTCAAAGTTTATTTAATCTCTGAAAAATCTGAAGGCCAATTATTTGAAACAGTTACTGTCCGCTATATATTTGGGAAAAAATACCAAGGGAATGACAAAAATTCATATTTGATGGTTACTTTGATCATATTTTAAAATTCGTTTGGCTGGCAAAATATTGAAATCGGAGTGATTTCATCAGTCGAAAATATCTGATCATTTTGACTCAAGTAAATATGCTACATTAGAAGTCATTGATATAGAAGCGTCTGAAAGTTTAAAATCCTTTACCATTTACGAGCAAATGCAAAGCCAACGAAAGCGGCTAAAAGCCGTTATTTTTAATCCTGATAAATGGAAAAATGTATTTTTACTTTTTATACCAATAAACCCGACACACAACTACCAACATTTTGAAATTTTACACATTTCACAATAAGCACCTATGATAAGTAATAGGAAACGCCTGAGCAAACGATTTTTCATTTTTTGCACACTATGATAGTATACTTGCTCTTCCCAAAATTATATAACCTTTACTGTCATCGGCTAAATGATCGTTACGACATGTAACGATTTTTGGCTATGCTATTAACTCAATTCGGCAATAATAGCCTTGAGCTGGTCTTTGGTATGAACACCTGCGACTTGCTTAACGACTTGACCGTCTTTCTTGAAGAGAAGAGTCGGAATGGACATAATGCCAAATTCACGGGCAGTATTTGGATTTTCATCCACATCCATTTTAAGGATTTTCAATTCGTCTTCATGAACTTCCTCAGCTAACTGCTCCAAGATAGGCGCCTGCATACGGCATGGACCACACCAAGTTGCCCAAAAAGTCAATCAGAACCAGTCCATCTTTTTGTTTCTTCTGCGAATGTTGCATCTGTAACTGCTGCTACCATAAATTTTCTCCTTTAATAGCTTACTTTTTGACAACATTTTACACCAAAAGCCAGAGAAAGAAAAATATTTGCTACGGCTAAGAGCTCAGTCACTCAGTGAGAAATGGTTGGTCATGAGATTGCTGGCATCCAAGAGGACTTTCCCTAAGAGCTGGTCTGTCGCTTCTTGCACCTTGTCGCTCATGGCTTGATTTTCAGCTTCAAAGTCTACAGCCTCGCCCTTAGCCAGAGCTCGGTCTACCTGACCGATCATTTCATGGCCCCAAGCCATAGTCTTTTCCTGATAATCATCCAAATCACCGATCATGACTGCTAAAAATGAGCATCAGCCAGCCCAGCAATCATGCGATTGGCCCAGTAGAAAGAATCTGTCGAAACCTTGTCCGTCGTATTGGCAAAAGTAGTCTGGAGTTGTCGAGACTTGAGTAAAGAAAGGAACGGCTGTATTGTAAGGCATAGAGCCGTAGGACAGCCACTGGATCCCTGTTGTTTCCTGCGGTTGATTAGGGCGCAACTGCAAGATAGCTGTCTGACTGGTCCGATTGATCCCAATAGTCCGGAAGGCCCGTCTGCTGTGGTGGTCTCCTTCTGCTCCATAAGGATCATAAGGCGAATCCTGATAGTGAGCACTCAGGACATACTTGACATCTTCTATCGTGATCTTGCGGTAAGGCTTGCGACACCATGGAATAAAGAAACTTCTTGGATCTTGCTCCACTTCTGGATTGAGAAAACGCTGGATATCCCAAGCACGCGGTGTATTGTAATGGCGGTCCTTATCCTTCTGGCTGCCAAAAGCATAGCGTGGATTAAAGCCTTCATCTGAGTAATTCAGATCGAGATGGTTTTCCTCAATAAAGTTTTTGAGATTTGGATGACAGAGGAAGTGCTCTGGATTGTCAAATTCAAAATAATCACTGCCCAGCTGATTTGGATTGGTCACATAGGCATGATCTGGTACGCGCCGCGCCATCCAATGGTGGCCACCGATGGTTTCCAGCCACCAGATCTCATTGACATCTGAGATAGCAATCCCATTGGACTCATAGGTACCGTACTCTTCTAGGATTTTCCCTAAGCGTAGAACCCCTTCACGAGCGGTCTTGATATAGGAAGAACCAGCGTAAGGATATCCTCCTCGCTGATACCTGACTCTACTAGAGGGTCAGCCCCCAGCACACGGCTGTTGGTCGTAATCGTCTCCGTTGCGCTAACAGCAACATTATAGCTGTTAATTCCAGCCGCTCCCCCAAATCCTGCTCTTTTTGGGAACTGCTGTCAGGCACCGCTGCAGATGGACTGGATCATCTGGCAAATCCATCTCAAAAGACGTCAAAACAGACTGATAATGGCGGGGCTGGTCTTGTGGCTCTACTACGACAAATTTCTTGGCTGTAAAGACCCCATTTTGTGAATCTTCTGTACGAGCCACAATGGTTGAGCCGTCATAACTGGCCTTCTTGCCTACCAAAATAGTCGTGCAGGAATCTGATAAATGATTAAATTTCATAGATTCTTCCTCCAATCTATTATACACCTACATTATAGCACAAAATGGCTTAGTTAGCCATTTTTCTTTATTCTTGCTACTTAAAGATCACAATCGTTGCACCGCTACCACCAGCATTTTGCGGTGCATAGCCGAAGGACTTAACATGTTTGTTGCGTGAGGTATTTTGTTACTCCTTCACGGATAACACCTGTCCCTATACCGTGGATAATATCCACCTGAGCCATGTTATTAAGAAGAGCCTGATCGATAAATTCATCTAGCTCTTTCATAGCTTCTTCGTAACGCTTACCTCGTAACCCAGTCTAGCTCTAGGACCAGCAGAATTAGCACGCTTGACCACACTGACCTGCTTGCGCTTAGGGTTGCAGTTCCTTTTTCAGTCTTGAGGAGATTAAATTCTTGCTCCTCTAAAGTCATCTTGATGAGACCAACTTGAGCTTCCCAGCGTCCATCTTTGAGTTGCTTAACCAAGGTTCCTGTTGGCCATAGCAGTGACTTGAATATCATCTCCCACCTTTGGCGCCCTGATTTTTCTTAGCCTGCTTGAGTACCTTGTTTTTGATAAATCAACTACTCTGGTGCCAATTTTTCAGCTGAGCCTTGGCCTCAATAACCTCATGTGGTTTGAGGCTGGATTTATCATGGAGATTTTTAAAATGCTCTCACTCTCTGACAAAGCCAAATCAACGATTTTCCCTGCGCTTCTAGTCTAGCCTTATTGAGCTCAGTCTCTTTCTCCCGATTAAACTCATTGTATAGTTTTTGAGGGCTCGATTAAATTTGAGATTTTCCTGCTCTACCTCGCGGATATTGTCCAAGCGCTTGCGACTTTCCAGCGTTTGCTCCTCTAAGCGCTCAATGATCCGATTGACATCACTGTCTGTATCGGTCTGCTCTTGGGCATGGCCAACGATAATTTCCGACAAGCCCAAACGCCGAGCAATTTCAAAGGCATTGGAGCGTCCAGGTACTCCCTGCATAAAGCGATAGGTCGGCCGCAAACTATCTGTATCAAATTCCATGCTGGCATTTTCCACCCAGTCCGTCTCAATCCCATAGGCTTTGAGCTCAGGATAGTGGGTCGTCGCCATGGTTTTAATCTGTCGCAGTCTTAAATCTTCCAAGATGGCAATCGCTAGAGCAGCTCCCTCTTGCGGGTCAGTCCCAGCTCCTAGCTCATCTAGTAAAACCAAGCTATCCCTATCGACCTGCTCTAAAATAGAGACGATATTAGTCATGTGACTGGAGAATGTCGATAGGCTCTGCTCAATGGACTGCTCATCACCAATGTCTGCAAAAATCTGACTGAAAATCCCGACGCGGCTCCCCTTGTCCGCCAGAATCGGAAGACCTGACTGAGCCATGATTTGAGCCAGCCCCAAGGTCTTCAGCATGATGGTCTTACCACCAGTATTAGGGACCGGTAATGACAATTTCTGTCAAATTCGAGCCAAAATGCAGATCATTAGCCACTGGCATTTTCAATTAGGGGATGGCGAGCCTGTAGCAGCTGAATGTCCTGTGTATCAGACAGAGACGGTACTATCTGCACCTCGTTCTCTCATAAAAGGTCAATTTAGCCAAAATAAAATCCAGATGACCAATAATCCAAGCATTGTTGGCAATTTCAGCTGCATGCGGACGAATCATAGCAGATAGTTCTTGCAAGATGCGTAAGAGTTCATAGCGCTCGTCCGCCTTGTAGTTAGAAATTTCTTCATTGAGATTGACCACTGCTCTCGGCTCAATATAAACAGTCGTTCCACTAGCGGAAATATCATGTACAACTCCTGAAATCCTATTGCGGTAGGTATTTTTGACAGGTAGCACATTACGACCGTTCCGACTAGCAATAACCTGATCTGCCAACATTTTCTGCTTTATTCTTAAGGATATCTTGCAGGAGTTCACGAACCTTAGTTTTCATTCTCCTGATTTTTCTGACGAATATGTCCTAGTTCCTCGCTGGCAAAGTTTTCTATAAAACCACCATCATTAACAGCTTGCAAACTCCTTGAATCTGCTGGAAAAACTTCCAAATTCTCAAAAACACGATTCAATTCTTGTAGTCTGATGTTTTCCAAATCTGCATAAAAAGTCGCTAGTCTCCCTGCGAAACTTGTAATATTCGCTTCAAAATAAGCAACTCTTCAATATTCAGATCGCCTTCCAACTCTAAGCGTTTCGTAATGGCTGCGACATCTCTTGTTGAGGATATAGAAAAATGAGGGCTTTCGATTAAAATTTGCTCCATATCTACTATTTCTAAAAAGCTTTTTCAATCGTTTCTTTTTACTTAGAGGCAATAAATTTTGCAACTCTAATTTTCCTGTTCAGTTTGCAAACAGACAGCAAACAACTCTTTAATCTGTTAAATTCTAAGGTTTCTAAAAATTTTTGTATTCATATCTTATCTATTCTAGTGAAAAAGAACCCAGCTAGCAGGCCAACTGAGTTTCGTTTCTATCCGATTGCCTTCGTCACCCAAAGATTTTTAAGATGCCAGAAGTAATCAGTATGGTTAATAATAAAAGCTTGCTAAACCATCAGGATTTAGATGATTTTGTACAAAGGCTAGTGGCACCGTTGCAAAAATCGTCAAAAACATTTCGATGACAAATAAGGATACTAAAACAGCCATCACTCCGCTTGCTATATTGTACCAGCGTGAGTCTGTATTTACCTTTTTGGAACCAAGTGAATAAAAAATACCGACAAAACGTGCAATCGCATAAACAATCGCATAGACAATGAAGAATGCAAGACCCGCATAGAACACTTTTATCAAGATGAAAGAGCTGATTGCTTGGGAAATAATAGTTAGTAGCTCCTTCTGTTGCACCTGCATAAGGTACCCATAAACTCAAAAATTTGGCTAGACCTTGATAGGACTGACTAGCAATGATGCCCGCAATCAAAGAAGCAAGCAAGTAGTAACCTTGAAGAACGATTCCTCTCGTGTAGCCAATATAAAAGCTCCATGCCAAAACCAATAAAATCAGTATTGAAATAATCATAAGGGTCCCTCTGTTTGCAAGGATTTTTTTCTTTTTAAGTCTGTCAAAGCTTTTACGGCGCAATTCTTCTAATTCTCTTTCTTTATCATCAAACTCAATCTCGCGATTCAGCTGAGTGGATAGACTATTAATTGCCAGCAGAATCGCCAATGTTTCATCATCTGCTTGAGGCATTCTTTTCCTTAATCGCTTGGTATTTTTCTGTTGCAACCTTTTCGACTTCTTCCATAAATAAATTATCAAATCCTGTTGTCAAAGTCATGGTCTTGTTTCCAAATGTAAATTTATATCGATTCAAATTTGCCATAAAATCACCTCAGTGTATTATACCAAATATCAAGCTTTTTGTCAGATTGGGGCTCATCAAATTGCGATTCTAATCTAAAAATATGCTTTCCTCTAAAATATTCATTGACTCTTTTTTCAATTTTGCACCTTTTTATGTTACAATAGAAGGCATGGGACAGTTTAGCTTAACTCCAAGCGAGCAAGAAATAAAAAGCATTTGTAAAAAGACACCAAAATCAGCTCACCCCTAGTAAAAATCCTTATATTCGCTCCGTTTGGATCAGGCGACGGCGAGCATTTATACTTCCGGAAAAGTTCTCTTACAAGGGGAGAAAGCAGCTACTTATGCAAAGTTTTTTAAAGAGGCCGAAAATGTCGTAGAAAATGAGGAACAAATGTCCTACTCTTCTATGATTGGGACAGACGAAGTTGGAAATGGTTCTTACTTTGGTGGCCTCTGCAGTTGTTAGCTTCTTTTTGTCACGAAAGAGCAAGAAGATTTTTCTGAGAAGCCTAGGCGTAGGAGATTCCAAAACATTGACGGACCAAAAAATTCGCCAACTAGCTCCTCTCTTAAAAGAAAAAGTGGCGCATCAAGCCTTGCTCTTATCCCCTAAAAAATACAATGAAGTGATTGCTTCAGGATATAACGCTGTCTCCGTCAAAGTAGCACTCCATAATCAAGCCATTTATCTTTTGCTTGAAAAAGGGGTTCAGCCGGATCGCATCATCATTGATGCCTTCACTTCGACTAAAAACTATCAACGATATGTCGCACAAGAACGCAATCAGGTCAGTCAAGTCATCCATTTTGGAAGAAAAAGGCTGAAAATAAGTACCTAGCTGTAGTAGATCAGCTCCATCATTGCTCGTGACCTTTTTCTAGAGAATCTAGAAAATCTCAGCCAAGAGCTTGGTTATACTCTACCTAGTGGAGCAGGAGAAAAGAGTGACCAGGTAGCTTGTCAAATCCTGAAAACCTACGGCTTAGCAGGGCTTGATACCTGTGCTAAACTACATTTTAAAAATACTGAAAAAGCCAGAAAATTACTAGAAAGGTAAATTATGCGAAGCTTTTAAAAAATTTATGTTTGAATGGGGATTTTTATCCTCTTTATGGCAGCTCTTCTACTCTCTCGCCTCTTTCTATGGTCTCCCTTCTTAGTAAGTGGCCATTCTATGGATCCAACCTTGGCTAATGGCGAATATCTCCTTGAAATACGCTATCTGCCTATTGACCGCTTTGATATTGTTGTTGCAAAAGAAACAGACGAAAACGGTCAAGAAAAACGCATTGTGAAGCGAGTTATCGGGATGCCAGGTGATACCATTAAATATGAAAATGACCAGCTCTATATCAATGGTAAAAAAACTGATGAACCCTATCTAAAAGAATATATCGCTAAGTTTAAAAAGACAAGCTTCAGTCAACTTATTCTTACAGAAAACTATTCCAACAAATTGCATCACAAGCCGACTCCTTTCACCCAGGACGCATTAGGACGCTCAACATTTACTGTTGAAGTTCCTGAAGGACACTATTTCTTACTAGGTGATGATCGCCTAGTCTCAAGAGATAGTCGTGATGTTGGTACTTTCAAAGCAAGTCAAATCGAGGGGGAAGCAAAATTACGCTTCTGGCCACTTAATAAGATTGGATTGTTCTAATTAGAAATTTATAAAGCAAGGGCAGGACAGCATTTTTATTGGCTTGTCTGCTCTTTTTTGTATAGGATAAAGAGATGGAATTCTATTTTTCAGGTACAATTGAACGGATTATTTTCGAAAATCCCAGCAACTTCTTTCGTATTTTGCTACTAGATATTGATGATACGGATGCAGAATTTGATAATTTTGAAATCATCGTAACAGGAACCATGGCTGACATCATGGAAGGACAAGACTATACATTTTGGGGAACCATTGTACAGCATCCTAAATATGGTGAGCAACTAAAAGTCACGCGCTACGAAAAGAGCTAAACCAACTAGCAAAGGTTTGATCAAATATTTCGCTAGCGACCATTTCAAAGGCATCGGTATGAAAAACAGCCCAAAAGATCGTGGATCTCTATGGCGACAATACTATCGATGAAAATTTTGGCTGACCCCAGTCGTTTGACTACTATTAATGGACTATCTGCAGCAAATCGCGAAGCGTTTGTCAGTAAACTCTGTCTCAATTATGGCACAGAAATGATGCTTGCTAAACTAGCTGAATACGGTATCCCTCACAAGCTTGCGCTTCAAATCCAAGATACCTACAAAGAAGAAACATTAGAAATTATTCAACAATATCCTTACCAGCTTGTAGAAGATATTCAAGGTATTGGCTTTTAAAATTGCTGACCAATTAGCTCAGCAACTCGGTATTGAAAGCGATGCTCCAGAACGTTTTTCGAGCAGGGCTTGTCCACACCCTTTTTCAGCAATCCATGGAGACAGGTGACACTTACCTAGAGGCTCGCGATTTATTGGCATACACTATTGACCTCCTTGAAAAAGCCCGCCAGGTTGAAATTGACCCAGCCAAGGTTGCTGAAGAATTAGCCCTGTTTGATAGAAGAAGATAAAGTTCAAAATGTCGATACAAAAATCTTTTGAGAACAGCCTTTATTTTGCCGAGGAAGGTATTCGAAGTAATCTTGTACGTATTTTAGAAAAAGGCAAACAGGAAAGTTTTGAAATTTCTAAAATCGAGAAAATCATTGAACAGGTCGAACAAGATTTCTAAAAATCAAAATACGATAAAATACAGAAAAAGCCATTTGCGACGCCATTAACCATAAAGTATTTATCTTAACAGGGGCCAGGTACTGGTAAAACGACTGTTATTAACGGGATTATTGCTACTTATGCTGCCTTACACCAACTGGATTTAAAGAAAAACAAGAACTACCAATCCTACTTGCCGCTCCAACTGGACGCGCTGCCCGACGAATGAATGAATTAACTGGGCTTCCTAGTGCTACGATTCACTCGCCACCTTGGGGATGACTGGAGACGATGACATTAGCCATCTTGATGATTATCTAGATGCTGATTTCATCATTGTAGATGAGTTTCTCGATGGTCGATACCTGGCTGGCCAATCAGCTTCTCAGTAACATCTCCTCCAATAGCAAAAATCCTAATAGTCGGTGATGCAGACCAACTTCCTTCTGTCAGTCCTGGGCAAGTTTTAGCAGATTTTCTACAAATTCCCCTACTGCCACAGACCAAGCTAACAAAAATTTATCGCCAAAAGTGAAGACTCAACGATCGTCACTCTAGCCAGTCAAATCCAGCAAGGAGTTTTACCTGCTGACTTTACAGAAAAAAAGGCAGACCGTTCTTATTTTGAGGCGCCTAGCGAATACATTCCTGATATGATTAAAAATTGTGGCAGCTGCCATCCCGAGTGGCATTCCCGCCCAAGATGTCCAGGTTTTAGCTCCTATGTACAGAGGACCTGCAGGAATCGATCACATTAACAAGCTCATGCAGGACTTAATCAATCCAGCAGAAAATGATCAATTAATCTTTGAAGCACCAGACTGCCAATACCGACAAGGTGATAAGGTCATCCACCTGGTCAACGATGCTGAAAATAATGTCTTTAATGGGGATTTAGGTTACATAACGGATCTATTACCTGCAAAATATACTGACTCTAAGCAAGATGAACTGACCATTAACTTTGATGGAAACGAAATCATCTATCCGCGCAGTGAATGGTATAAAATTCGCCTAGCCTATGCTATGAGTATTCATAAATCACAAGGAAGCGAGTTTCTGTTGTACTTCTGCCAATTACCAGAAGTAGCTATCGTATGTTGCAACGCAATCTCATCTACACAGCTATTACACGTGCTAAAAAGCAAGCTCATTCTTCTAGGGAACTAACAGCTTTTCGACTATGCAGCAAAAATACAGGAACAGCTCGTAAAACATATCTTATTCATCGCTTTGATGATCTTTGTAGGAAAAGAGAAGAGCCTGCTGAAATTGTCACCACTCATTTCTGACACAGACGATCCAATTTCTGAAGATGATTTTATTCTTACTCATTTGATAACTACCTCAGTATTGATCCCATGATTGGGCTGAGAGAAGAAGATATTTCGGAATTTTTTAAAAAATAATAGCTAAAAATTCTAACATAATCTACTCTGATTGTTCCAAGTTGATAGCACTAATCTCTAAAAAGTAGGTTAGGACATCTAGTCCTAACCTACTTTTTCTTTACTATTACGATGTAAAGATTTGCTTGATTAGTGTCTCATCAAAAATATCCAAACCGATTGATTCAAGCATAAATTGTAGAAAAATGAAATCCGATCAGCCACTCTTTCAGTTGAATTTTTCAAACATACTGCCTTCTAACCAGAAATTTGTCAAAAGCAAAATAGCCTCAGCAGCCTCATCAGGAAACTGAATATGCTGGATAGAGCCATCATCTCATTCCCTTTCCTGATAATGTCCGCAATAAGAGGTGTACCGATGCGAAGATTATAGCGCATCATTGTCAGCATAAATTCAGCGTCAAAGACTCTTTCATCGAGCATATTCCGATATGCCCCTGACTTTCTAAACTAAACTGAAAGATATGCCTTAAGTTGCTCTTTCCCTGTCAGATGTCTCCGTAGCTTCAAGCCAGTTCGTCAAATCATCTTCCATAAGTTGATAGCGCTGTTTCAAGACTGCAAAGATAATATCACTCTTTGATTGAAAATGGTGATAAATAGCTCCTTTTGAAATCCTGGCTGTTTGAGCTATATCTTGCATGCTGGTTTTTCATAACCTTTTGTGAACAAAAAGATGTGAAGCTGTTACTAAAATCTTGTCAATCATTGCTTGAGATTTTGTCTGTCCTCGCTACCATTACTATCCTTTCTCTCTCGTTTTTATTTTAAATTTATTTTATCAAAAAAATTAAGAAAAAGACAATGATATCATCCTACTACTGACATATAAAATGAGATCACTCAAACTAATTTTCCTTCTTCTTTTTCTTCCAAGCGTTTGATATGATAAAAAGTTAGAAAAGAAGCGACACACCTCCTACTGCCATCACTCCAAGACCACGCCAAGGGACTAAAAAAAGAGTTGTAACAAGTCCGCCAGCAAGCACACATATCCTGCCTTCATTCCCCACTTGGTATAGCGAAGCGCATTCTCCCCCTGAGCTTTAATCAGATAGACTTGTTTCTTCTGATATCTCTGTCTGTCTAATAAAAAGCTTTTTCTGTTTTTCTAGTTGTTGATTTGTATTTTCTGTTTAAACTTTAACAATATGCTCACTTTGTTTCTTTCTAATACTGATTTTTTCATTTTCTGATCCTTTTCTTTTAAAAACCTACCGGTCGGTTTTTATTTTACTGCTAGTATAGCAGACAAAAAATTTCCTTTGTCTCAGCATTTAGTAAAAATAAAGTAAAATGAAAATCATTTAAGGCTTACAAATCTCAATATAGCTCTTCATTTTCATTAGATCTCGAAAAAGCTATCTGATAATACTCAATATTTTTCATCAAAACCCCTGTGACGGTCACCCCAATAGACGGATACCACGACGCGACTGTTCTTCTAGACTATCGAAAATTTCATGTGCTAGTTCTCTCGATTTGCTCTGCTTCTTTTACTGCCTGCAGCAAACTTTCTCCCGTTTGGTTAATGTCTTAAAATCCTCATATCGGACTTTCAGAACGACTGTTCGCCCTGATATGATGTTTCGTCAAACTCTGGGCAATTCTGAGCCAAAAGAGAGCTCTTTTTTGATATCTTCCTCACGATAGAGATGCTTGTGCATGTGCGTTCCTTACCGATAGACTTTCGTATACGATTAGACTTGACTGGACTATTGCTGATTCCACGCTTTTCGGAAAAGATCAAAAGCCAAAGCGTCCAAATTTGTCAATTAAGACCATCTCTGGTATTTCAAGTAAATCTGCACCAGTATAAACGCCCATTTCATGTAGTTTCTCAACGCTCTTCTTACCAACCCCATGAAACTTAGCAATATCCATTGGTGCCAGAAAAGGCCCTCAGCCTCTTCAGGTAGAATAACAGTCAGACCATGAGGCTTCTCATAGTCACTGGCAATCTTGGCCAGAAACTTATTATAAGAAACGCCTGCCAGAAGCCGTCAGTTGCAGCTCATTCCAGATGTCGTGCTGAATCGAAGCTGGCTATTTTGACTGCGGATTTAATCCCTAGCTTGTTTTCCGTTACATCTAGATAAGCTTCATCAATACTCATTGGCTCGATCAAGTCTGTATAGCGTCTAAAAATCTCTCGGATCTGCAAACCGACCGTCTGATATTTTTCGTAATTTCCCGAAATAAAAATCCCTGAGGGACATCTTTCGTAGGCTTCCTTAGAGCTCATAGCAGAATGGACACCAAACTCTGGCCTCATAGTTACAAGTAGAGACGACGACCTCGCCCCCATTTAAACGTGGGTCATGACCAATGATTACAGGACTCCCTGAAGCTTAGGGATTGTCTCTAATCTCAACTGCAGCAAAAAGCATCCATATCAATATGAATGATCTTTCTGGATGTATCATTCATTAAAGGGAAAAATCAACATCTTGTCTGCCTCTTTTTACTTTCTCATTCTATTATATTATATCGCTTTTCTCCTCTTTACCCAACTATTAGAAAATGCTAACTCAAGCGATATAGTACACATCATACAAAAATACTGTATTATAAAAAGAAAAGCTCGTAGAACACCTGAAAAACCTTTGTGTAAACGGTTACTATATGCTATACTTTATTTATATAAATGTAACAGATGCCTGTTGCTAGAAAGAAAAACGAGGAATTTAACATGGTTGTTAAAACTGTTGTCGAAGCACAAGATATTTTTGACAAAGCTTGGGAAGGCTTCAAAGGTGAAGATTGGAAAGAAAAAGCAAGTATTTCACGCTTTGTTCAAGCTAACTACACTCCTTGATGACGGAGATGAAAGCTTTTTAGCCGGTCCAACTGAGCGTTCACTTCATATCAAAAAGATTATCGAAGAAACTAAAGGCATTATGAAGCTACTCGCTTCCCAATGGATACTCGCCCAGCTTCTATCGCTGGTATTCCGCTGGTTATATCGACAAAGATAACGAACTTATCTATGGTATCCAAAACGACGAACTCTTCAAATTGAACTTCATGCCTAAAAGGTGGTATCCGTATGGCTGAAACTACTTTGAAGGAAAATGGATACGAACCAGATCCAGCTGTTCATGAAATCTTTACTAAGTACGTGACAACAGTAAATGATGGTATCTTCCGCGCTTATACTTCAAACATTCGTCGTGCTCGCCACGCTCACACAGTTACTGGTCTTCCAGACGCATACTCTCGTGGTCGTATCATCGGGGTTTACGCTCGTTTGGCCTTGTACGGTGCTGACTACTTGATGGCTGAAAAAGTGAACGACTGGAACGCTTTGACAGAAATTGACGAAGAAACAATTCGTCTTCGTGAAGAAATCAATTTGCAATACCAAGCGCTTGGCGAAGTTGTTAAATTAGGTGACCTTTATGGAGTTGATGTTCGCCGACCAGCCTTTGATACAAAAGAAGCTGTTCAATGGACAAACATTGCCTTCATGGCAGTCTGCCGTGTCATCAACGGTGCTGCAACTTCTCTTGACGTGTGCCAATCGTTCTTGATGTCTTTGCAGAACGCGACCTTGCTCGTGGAACATACACTGAAAGCGAACCCAAGAATTTATCGATGACTTCGTTTTGAAAACTTCGTACTGTTAAATTTGCTCGTACAAAAGCTTACGACCAACTGTACTCAGGTGACCCAACCTTTATCACCACTCTATGGCAGGTATGGGTAACGATGGTCGTCACCGTGTTACTAAGATGGACTACCGTTTCTTGAACACTCTTGACAACATCGGTAACTCTCCAGAACCAAACTTGACAGTTCTTTGGACTGACAATTCCCCTTACAACTTCCGTCGCTACTGTATGCACATGAGCCACAAACACTCTTCTATCCAATACGAAGGTGTAACAACAATGGCGAAAGACGGATACGGCGAAATGAGCTGTATCTCATGCTGTGTATCTCCACTTGACCCAGAAAATGAAGAACAACGCCACAACATCCAGTACTTCGGTGCTCGTGTAAACGTTCTGAAAGCTCTTCTTACAGGTCTCAACGGTGGTTACGACGATGTGCATAAAGACTACAAAGTATTTGACATCGAGCCTATCCGTGACGAAGTCCTTGAATTTGAATCCGTTAAAGCGAACTTTGAAAAATCACTTGACTGGTTGACTGACACTTACGTAGATGCTTTGAACATCATCCACTACATGACTGATAAGTACAACTACGAAGCTGTTCAAATGGCCTTCTTGCCTACTCACCAACGTGCGAACATGGGATTCGGTATCTGTGGATTTGCTAACACTGTTGATACATTGTCAGCTATCAAGTACGCTACTCGTTAAACCAATCCGTGACGAAAATGGCTATATCTACGATTACGAAACAATCGGGTGAATACCCACGTTGGGGTGAAGATGATCTCGCTCAAACGAATTGGCTGAGTGGTTAGTTGAAGCTTACACAACTCGTTTGCGTAGCCACAAACTTTACAAGAACGCTGAAGCAACAGTATCACTCTTGACTATCACATCTAACGTTGCTTTACTCTAAACAAACTGGTAACTCACCAGTCCACAAAGGAGTTTACCTCAACGAAGACGGTACTGTGAACTTGTCTAAACTTGAGTTCTTCCTCACCAGGTGCTAACCCATCTAACAAAGCAAAAGGTGGCTGGTTGCAAAACTTGAACTCACTTGCTAGTCTAGACTTCAGTTATGCAGCTGACGGTATCTCTCTGACAACTCAAGTATCACCTCGTGCGCTTGGTAAGACTCATGATGAGCAAGTGGACAACTTGGTAACAATCCTTGATGGTTACTTTGAAAATGGTGGACAAACTACGTTAACTTGAACGTTATGGACTTGAAGGACGTTTACGACAAGATTATGTCTGGCGAAGACGTTATCGTTCGTATTTCTGGTTACTGTGTAAATACTAAGTACCTCACTCCCAGAGCAAAAGACTGAATTGACGCAACGTGTCTTCCACGAAGTCCTTTTCAATGGACGATGCCTTGAGCTAATGAAATAAGTCATCAAAGAAAAGAAGATTGGATGTTCTCCAGTCTTCTTTTTAACATTATCGCTAAAATTTTTATGAAGAAGCTTCTGAATTTTGCTATAATAAAAGAAAGTTTAGAAATACTTGGAAAGAGATTATGGAAGAGCCAAAAGATTTTTAATCTAGCAGTGGATGTTATCATGCTAGCAGGGACCCTCTTACTACAAAAGCGGATCTGAAATATATCGTGTAGAAGATACTATGATTCGTATTGCACACTCGCAAGGGATTATCGATTGCAATGCTTTAGCAATGCCTGTTGCTATTTTCTTCTCTATCGAGGAATACAAATATTTCTCGTATGAAACGTATTGTTCATTCAAACTACAATATAGAAAAAGTTTGTGATGTCAATCAAGTATCACGCCAGTTGACTAGCGGAGAATTGACTTTACAAGAAGCTTATCACCGCTTACTTCGCTTGAAAAATAAGAGCCTTCCCTACAACAAAAAACAACTAACGATTGCGGCAACTCTAGCGCCCCCTTCTTCTCCATCATGTTTTGAGGTAATTTTTATGATGCAATCGGTGCTGCTATCGCTACATTTTTGGTTTTGCTTTTTCTCTTTACGCCGAAAAATATGTTCGTATTCCCTTTGTAAGCGCCTTTGCTGGTGCATTTGTTTTTGGTTTACTAGCTCAAATATGGGCTCGCTATTCAGGTTTTGACTCGACAGCGGACTTAATTATTGCTGGAGCCGTGATGCCTTTTTGTTCCTGGAATTGCACTGACTAATGCTGTTAGAGATATTATGACCAACCATATCAACTCAGGAATGAGCAAACTCTTTGAATCTCTTCTCATTACGCTTGCGCTTGGTGCGGGTACTTCCGTTGCCCTCGTTTTAATGAAATAAAGCTATGACAATATTAACATTCTTATTACAGGCTCTAGCTAGCCTATTAGCAATCGTCACATTTCTTATCGTTTTAAATGTTCAACGTAGCATGCTGATACCAGGTGGTATACTTGGAATGGCTGTCTGGCTACTTTATCTCCTTTTGAAAGGACCTACAAATGTTATTGTAGCAACATTTGTAGCAGCAATCGTTGGGTCTTGCATCAGCCAAATTCTCAGCATCATTTACAAAACACCTGCTGTTGTTTTTATTTTGGCTATTCTAGCGCCTCTGGTCCCGGGCTATATATCTATCGGACGACTGCCTTCTTTGTCACTGGTAACTACAGTCAAGCCATGGTTCATGCGACATTGGTCGTCATTCTAGCTCTAGTCATCTCCATTGGTATGGCGAGTGGAACGGTTGCCCTTAAACTTTATAAATATATTGAGAAAAGGAAGCGAATCGTTGATTAAAACCCTTTCGGGCTATAAAAATTTGAAACACCAGAGTAATTTACTGAAAAATCAGGTGTTCTCACTACCTTTTTCTTTTTGACCTATCTTTTTAAGATAGGTCTTTTTCTATCAGTTTTATATTAAATTGTGATAAAATAGAGATTGAAATACTCTTGATTGTCTTATCAAGATATGAGGTTTTAGTATGAAAAATTGGAATTGATAAAATTGGATTTGCAACATCCAATTATGTCTTAAAAATTAAATGATTTAGCGGTAGCTCGTGGGACTGACCAGACAAAGCTTAGCAAGGGGCTCTTGCTCAAAGAACTAAGCATTGCTCCTCTGACTGAGGATATTGTTACCTTGGGAGCTGCGGCAGCAGGACCCATCCTGACAACAGAGGACAAAGATTGATATGCTCATCGTGGCCACTGAGTGAGGGATTGACTCAGAGTAAGGGCAGCAGCCGTTTTTGTCCACGGCCTATTGGGCATCCAACCTTTTGCCCGCAGCTTTGAAATCAAGGAAGCCTGCTATGGTGCTACTGCAGCTCTGGACTATGCCAAGCTCCATATCGAAAAACACCCAGATAGCAAAGTTTTGGTGTTAGCTAGCGACATTGCCAAGTATGGCATTAACACCTGGGCGAGCCAACTCAGGGAGCAGGGAGCTATTTCTATGCTGATTAGCAGCAATCCTCGTATCCTTGCTTTCAATGATGATAATGATAGCTCAGACACGCGATGTCATGGATTTTGGCGCCCAAATTACTCGACAACACCTTATGTAAATGGTCTCTATTCGACCCAGCAATATCTGGATAGCTTAAAGACAACTTGGGCGGAGTACCAAAAACGCCATGAGCTCACTCTCAAAAGATTTTGCGGCCTATTGCTTCCACCTGCCTTATCCAAAAACTAGCTCTCAAAGGCCTCAATAAAATCATGGATAAAAAGCCTCACCTCAGAGAGCAGCAAGACCAGCTCAGAAAGAACTTTGAAGCCTCTATTCTCTACAGCCAAAAAGTTGGAAATATCTATACAGGCTCCCTCTTCCTAGGCCTCCTGTCTCTTTTAGAAAACTCTGACAACCTCAAGAGCTGGCGATCGGATTGCTCTCTTTGGCTATGGTAGCGGGGCTGTCTCTGAGATCTTCAGTGCCAATTTGGTAGAAGGCTATGAAAGCATCTATCTCAGACACGCCTAGAGGAATTAGACCAGCGTCAGGCCCTTTCTGTTGAAGAACTCGAGCACATCTTTTTGCAGAAGCTGAGCTTAATGCAGGTGGGCAATGCCAGCTTCTCATGGCTATGAAGACCAAAGCTTTGCTCTGGCAGAAATGCAGAGCACCAGCGAAAGTATATCAAAGTTGAGAAATCATCATGAAAGTAAACTGGACTGGATTTTCCACTCCTGCTGAACGGCTGCAGATGCTGAAAGAAAAGGGACTTTTACAAGATGAACACTGGCAGCTGCTAGACAGTCAGCAGACTTTGCCTCTGGAAACGGCCAACCAGATGAGTGAAAATGTACTGGCCACTCTGGCCCTGCCCTACTCTCTGGTGCCAGACTTTCTGGTGGATGGCAAAAGCTATCAAGTTCCATTTGTGACAGAAGAGCCATCTGTGGTAGCAGCAGCCAGCTTTGCCGCTAAGATTATCAAACGGTCAGGCGGATTTGAAACCGAGGTTCACAAACGCCAGATGATTGAGCAAATTGCTCTCTATCAGGTTGAAAAAGGTCGACCAAACCATCAAAGATGTTCTCAAGAAAAAGAAAGAGTTGCTGGAACAGGCTAACCAAAGCTATCCATCGATTGTTGCTCGTGGTGGTGGAGCTAGAGACCTCTGGCTGGAGCAAAGGATGACTTTCCTCATTTTCTATCTCATCTGTAGATACGCAGGAAGCCATGGGAGCTAATATGCTCAACACCATGCTGAGGCCTCTACCCTTCCTCTGGAAGAGCTGACTGGCGGTAAGAGTCTGATGGCTATCCTGTCAAACTATGCAACAGATAGCCTGGTAACAGCCCGCTGTGTCATCGACTATCGCTTTCTCAGCCGAGATAAGACCGAGGCGGAACTTCTTGCAGATAAGATGCAGCTGGCTAGCAAGCTAGCCCAGATTGACCCTTACCGGGCAGCTACCCACAATAAAGGTATCTTTTAATGGTATTGATGCTTTGGTGCTGGCTACTGGAAATGACTGGAGGGCTGTGGAAGCCGGTGCCTCATGCCTATGCCAGCCGGAAGGAAAGCTACCGCGGCCTCTCTACTTGGACAGCAGACCCAGACAGACGCCAGCTTCATGGTCAGATGACCCTGCCCATGCCCATTGCGACTAAGGGAGGATCCATTGGCCTCAATCCCGCAGTGGCAGCCAGCTTTGACTTGCTAGGGCAACCTCAGGCCAAGGACTTGGCATCCCTCATCGTATCTGTCGGATTGGCGCAAAATTTCGCTGCCCTCAAAGCCTAGTCAGCACTGGCATCCAAGCCGGACATATGAAATTGCAAGCCAAATCTTTAGCATTACAGGCTGGAGCCCAAAGGCGAAAGAAATTGCTACTGTAGCCGTCACTTAACAGCTAAGAAGACTTTCAACCTAGCTGCCGCTCAGGAAATACTAGCTGACTTACGAAAACAGGACAAGTAAAAAGGCCATTGATGGCCTTTTTTGTATGTCTCTATTTATTTAATCTGTTCCTGAGCTTCTTTCAGCCGCCCATAAAGTAGATAGGATACACTCTTTAGTTCTTGCAAGTTTCAGCAGGACAGGGCGCACATGATGAGGCGCAGATCCGATTTCAGCCTTCTACAATATGCAATAACCTCTTCCACTAGAGTGATTTTTCCACCAAGTCCAGCATGGTGCGAGAGAGGCCGACCGCCTTGGCTCCTAAGACCAGAGCTTTGATTATGTCTAAAGGATGGCGGACACCTCCACTAGCCAAGAGTTCGACCTCATCGCGCAATGGCTGAAGAGCTAGCAGGCTCTGCAGAGTAGATTGCCCCCAATCATTAGAGGTAGTCACGATTGCCACCCGCTGATTTTCAATATAGGCAAAGCTAGTACCACCCCGGCCGGAAATATCAAAAGTTTGAATCCCCAAGGAGCGCGCTTCTTCTGACAGTAGAGCGATCCATGCCAAAAGCCAACTTCTTTAAGATTGGGGGAAGATCAGTCGCTGACCATAATCAGTCAAGTGCTGGCGCCAAGAGCGAAAACTCCCGCTCACCCTCTGGCATCAGCAATTCCTGCATGAGGATGACATGGACCTGCAAAAGAGGGCTGCAAATCAGCTATCGCCTGCTGAGCAGCTTGATAAGGCTTGTCCAATCCTATATTGGTAGCCAGTAATAAATTAGGCCGACCAGCCGCCACCTGATAGGGAAGGATCAGAAGGATTTTTTCAAGGCTGCACTGTAAGAGCCAGTTACAGAAGTCCGCAACTTTCAGCTACCTGAGCCAGCTTTTTCATTGATTTGACCGCCTTTTTGGCTGCCACCAGTCATGGCATTGATATAAAAGGGAACTCCCAATCACGACCTGCAAAGTGAGTAGATGAATCAATCTCCGCCAAATCGTACTTGGGCAAGAACGGTGAATCAGTTCCATTTCATCAAAACTGTTGTAGCCCAGACGCTGCTCTAAAGCGTATTTGATATGGTCATCCTTACGATTCTGGCTCATCATGGCCCATCCTTTTCTCTGTATAATAAGCTCAATTCCAGCTTCTTGCCAGGCTTGAATCAGTTGCTTGCTAGATGTAGCATCAAAGCTGAGACAATCCCGCAGTCGCCACCACCCAGCACCACTGCTCTTAGCCACCACAGTTCAGTCCCTCTGCCGCTTCTTTTTAAAGACTTTCAGCCTGTCTATATAGATAGCTGGGCTGAGCATTTCTAAAGCTGACTAGCCTTTTTCCAGACTAGACTGAATAGCAAGCTTCTCTCCTACCAATAAAGCTCTCTCCAAAGCATCAACCTGTGTCCTACTGCCTGCCAAAAAGGACTCTGAAATAGCTGACTTGACCTGATTGACCAAATCCTAGAAATCGCCGGCTGCTGGGTCCAGCCAACCCAGAAAACTCCATGGCTAAGCAAGGCTGAATGCTGCGAATTTCAAAAGCCCCAATCCCTCTGCTAGCAGCTGATGGCAAAGTCAACTGTCCATACGCTTGCGGATCAGCCTCTCTATCAAGATCGGTAGTAAATCAGATCTTCATAAGCAATGCAGGCTAGATCTCCCCATGGAGCCATTGTCTCCGCGCTTGAGGGAGGACGTAGGAAGCCAGCTTAAAGGTAGCTCTGGCTCCAAGTCCAGCTCATAGAGCGCTCCCATAGCCTTGATGATCAGAATAACCACACTACCACTGGAGCCAATCCCGAAACTCCTTGCCGTCCTTTTTCCATCTTGCCGCAAATCTTCAAAGAAAAAGGCTGAAGTTGGTTGCCTAAGGCTAGCAGATAAGTGTTCATAACCCCTATCGTCTCCTGAATCAAGGCATAATCAGGGGTCTGGCTCTAGGTTAGCGCTGTGTTCAAACATATCTGATGTCAAGCGATAGTCAGCGCCGCCTGGATTTCTCCCGTCATATAGATTGGGATGGCCTTTGATAATGGCCACGGCTGACCGGCCAGTCAGCACTGCATATTCACCCTGCCAGATAAAGCTTGCCGCATGTTTGGACTCTTGCACTAGTCTTCATCTGACAAGTCCTTTGTTTTGGAGACGATAAAGCGATAATCCTTCTCAAATATAGCAACCAGATGGTCTGAGTCTTCCTCCAAGCAGAGCACCTTGACATTTGGCCCTGCGTCCATGGTAAAGTAGCAACGCTCGCCCTGGTCCCGCAGCTTTCTGACAGCATCCATAGCCTGGTAAGACTCCTCTGTCAGATAAAGAAAACGGCGGATAAGCTTTTTCTGTCGTGGCATGCATTCGAAGAGCATTTTCTTCTGTCAGCTGACCTACCTTAGCAAAATCATTGTCCTGCAAATAGCCCAGCATAGCCTGATAATCCAAAGCAGACTGGTCAATCCAATCTGGGAAAATGGTGGAAGTTTTTAGCACAGAGCTCCATACCGTCACGGCTGGAAATGGGCTTTTTCTCATCGTGCAGAACCAGCATAATCATGGCTAGTTTCAAATCCGTCTTGACTGGATAAATGGCCCCCATGTCCTTATCCCAGGCCGCTAGCGGACCAAAAGAAAGACCGAGCAGATGATCCTGGAAGGCAAACTTGGCCAGTTGGGCCAGCTCTTGCGTCTGATAGCCCTGTCTGAAAATAAGCATTGCAGGCCTTGACTAGGGCTGATAGACCGCTGGAGCTGGAAGACAGACCCTGCTGCGGTCGGCATGTTATTGCTGGTATCAACGCGGACAAAACCATCTTCTGGAGAGCGGAAAGCGGTCAATAATCTTACTGATTTTGGCATGTTCTGCTGGGCTTTGCAGCTGACCGTCAATATAAAACTCATCTCCAGTCGCTGAATCCGGCAAAAGGACTCAGCTGCGTCTCAGTATACATATTTTCCAGTGTCAGCGAGATACTGCTGGTAGACGGAATCATCTTTTCTGCATCTTTCTTCCCCCAATATTTGACAATTGCAATATTGGCATAGGATTTGACACTTACAGGCTTTCGATCCATGTGTTAATGGCCCTTTCTCTCTCAATAATGCGGCTAAGGCCTCCGCCTGATTTCTTTTCTCCTACAAGAGCAATGACACAGCCACCCAGACCACCGCCGCTCATTTTTAGCTCCCAAAGCTCCGTTTTCAAGAGCTGCCGCTACTAGCTCATCTGCTTTCTGGCAAGACACTCCCTAGCTTGGCTAACTTCTCATGAGCCTTGGTCATAGCTTGTCCCCATTGTCATCAGGTCCTTGATAGAAATGGCTTTCTCAAGGATTTTTGTTAAATTCCCCAATTCCTGAAGCAAAGGGCAGAGCCTTTTGACCCTGACTTTCTAGCAGCTCGAATAGCTTCGTGGGTATGACCGTGAATGCCCGTATCTGCAATCACTAAAAAGGCATCCAGATCCAGCTCTATTTCACTGAAACCAAAATTGCGGATGAATTTGATAGCCACATCGCTAAGGCAGGTCTTGGCATCAAGGCCACTGGGATTCATATGGGCAATCATCTCTGCCCTGATTGGCTAGAATTTCCAGTGTTTGGTCATCCAGTTCTTCCTCAAAGTAGTCAAAAGACCGCCCGAATGGCTGCAATACTAACCGCGGCTGAAGACCCCCATCCCCTCTTCTCAGGGACCATGGACTCCACCTTGACAGCGAATCTGGCCCCTTGCCGACCGAGATGTTCTAGACAGGCAAAAGCAGCCATAGACAGCGTATCATCAGCGTAGAGGTCCAGGCCTGCTCAGACGGAAAGACCTGACAGGTCACTTCAATACGATTAGAGGCAGGAAATGGGCACGGATAGCCGTAGACCACCGAATGCTCTCCCATTAAAATAATTTTTACTATGTGCCTTGCTGACACCAATTTCTTTTTGTCATAGTCTTCTCTTGTCTGTAGATTCTCTCATCTTATTTTAATATACTTTGGCAAAAAAGCGATTTTTATTCAGAGAAAATCACTGGGGCTAGAGACCGATATTTATATAGGCAGACATGATAAAACTCCGGGGCTTGCAGCCGGAGTCTTTTAAAAGTTCTCTTCTTATCAGGTCCATCAGCTAGGTTACGATCTAAGATCCATTGAGCCCGCTCGTCTTTTTCATAGGTCCGGTTGGACAGGAAAATAGCTGCCTTTTTGCTCCTTGCGATTATACATGATAAAGGTTCCCGTGTAGCCAGTGTGATCTAGCCAGCTGCCTCTAGGTTCCAAGCTAGACTGCGCCTTTTGCCTGGCTCCTTGGAAAAATTCTGGGTCAAATTGGCCGCAAAAGTCATCCGTGCAGATAATGCTCTAGAAATATTTCCAAATCCTCGAGGGTTGAAAATAAGCCAGCACCGCCAGCATGGATGCCTAGAACACGCGCTTTGGGATCATGAACTAGACCATCCTGGACACCGCGAACGGTCGGCACAGCTCCTGAAACTGGTCCAAAACCTGTCTCAGCCAAACCCCAAGGCTGGAAAATCTGACTTTGAAAAATCTGATCCAGGGACTGACCTATAGATCTCTTCCAACATAAAAGCCCAAAGAGCAGAAAATTCACATCCGTATAGCGGAAGGTCTTATCTTCAAGCACTGTCAAATGATTGAGTGCTGCTTCCAACTCAGGAGCTGCCAGCTGGTCACGATTGGAATAAAGGGATCTAGTCCTGATGTGAGGTCAGAGCTGACGCACAGTTACATCTTCTCGATGGAAAGCAGGGTAATATTCTTGCAAAGGCAAATCCAGATCAATTTGCCTTGCTCACACAAAAAGGCTGCCAGAGTTCCGACTCCGACCACCTTGCTGACGCTAGCCAAGTCATAGACCAATCCCGCTTGAGTGGCCTTTCCTTCTTCCGGATCTAGCTAGACCAAAGTATGATTCCTGCCACTGGCTAGCTTGGTACAAGGCCAGACTCGCTCCAGGATAAATCCCTTGTTCAATCTGGTCTTCGATTTTCTCAAAAATCTTTTGTTTTGTCATGCCTTCTCAAACCACAATTCAATACGACTATCATCGGTCGTCAAAAGAAACTTCTTAGACTTTGGTATAAATAAATCTCGTCTCTTCAAAATAAACCCAGATAATTCATCTACATCAAACGATTCCACAGAAAATTTTAACATAGACAAGTCCCATGTAATATCATTATTCACCAACAAATCTGGTCCTATTTCTTCTTTTAAAAAGCAAGCGGAAGAGTCAAGCCAATTGCTTGATAATAAGATTCTGCTTTTGCCTTATTTGGAACATGCAACAGAATTTCTTCAACGTGAAACTGAGTTAGACCAACAAAATGTTCCTGCAATTCAAACACTGGCAAATCTGAGATGACCTCTAAAGTAGCTACATCGTCTTCTGCATGAACAAAGAAAAAGATCCCTTCTGGAGAGATAGCTAAAAAAGCATAGCCTTTCTTTCCTTTATAGATTTGATGAATTTGAGGCGCTTGATGTAACAAAGCTTCGATTTCCTTTGGATCCGCAACTTTCAAGGTGATTTGAGCAATTTTTCGGTCCTTCTACTTTTACGTGTACGCATGCTTGGGGATTCTTCAATCACAAGCTTTTCACTCTTCGTCTGATCCCTAGACTAACAATCGCTCCCCTCCTCCAGAAGGTTTTTCATTCCCAATGTACGGCAATAAAATTCAAGATTTAAGCGACGGTTATTTACTTTTAATACTGGAACTGTCTTTATTATCTGATAATTCGTTGTCATAAATTCCTCCAAGTCTCTTCTATTGTAGAAAATTTTTGGCTCATTTTGACAAATAATTATACAAAAATTCTCGAGACACAAACACAAGCTTAAACAAAAGAGAGTGGGACAGAAATCGGTAATTCGTTAGAATTCGATTTCGTCGTCCTATCCACACAGTTGAGTAGGGCTGTAAGCTGATGAAATCAGCGTAGTAGAGCCCACTCAACCACTGCGTCTTACTCGACAATCCAAAGACAATTGAGAGGCTGGACTTTTGTCCCAGCCTCTAGTAAATCAACAATAAACATTGTGGGCAACAACCAAACCATTGGCAGATCTCGAATTCATACTGTAGGGTAGTTTTTGATAAGTTCCAGGCGCTATAATCCTCCTCACATTCAAAAATAGCAGTCCCAGCCTGACCAACAATTGAATCAGCTAACAAACAACAATTTGTTGAAAGAATAAAATAGCTTTTTAAAACGGCTACTCTTGAATTTATAAAAGCTCGCTCCTACCTCATGCCTTAATTTATAAGCATAGGTTGGATTGCCATTGAGTTCCTGATCACTTGGTTCCCATGGCTCTAGCAAGTCATCAATTTCCCTCAGACGCTTTTCAACGGCCTCTCTTTCCTGATCAGTCAAAAGCCAGAATAGCCAAATAAAGGTTTTTACTCTCTTTTACACAAATCAACATAAGCATCCTTATCCACTTTAAATAGCACCCCGTCACCAATGGTACCAAATAATTTCTGAGAAAAAGGATCATAACTACCATAAGAAATTACCTGCCCTTATAGCAAATATCGACATGACCAATCGCTCCAAACAGGCTTTCCTTAGAAGTATGAACAAGAACTCTAAATCAGCTTTGCAGTTCTCCTTTTAGGATCCGATAAACACTTGATAATTCCTGGTCCTTCGTCCCACGAAAAAAATGGTTAAAGCGTTCTAGTTGTTCAAAGGGAATAAAGGCCGCTATGATGACGGGCAGATTGACCCGAAAATGCCTTCGTAAATCCTTTCTTTCTTTATCAAGGTCAAAGAAAAGCCCATCTCCTCATATTGGAAATTCCCAGCAAAATCAAATAAATACCTAAAAATAAAAATTGTAGACGGCCATCTGTAGCTGGTGAAAAATGGTTGTTAGAGCAAGCAGACCTTGAAAAACTGCATCAAATAAATAACGAAAGCCTCCCTTAGTCCCGATCACAACAGTAGAGATAATAAGTAATGGCATAAACCACAGCTGTCGCTCAAACTGATAAAGCCCTAAAATAATAATAACAACATTAACCGAAAAGGTTACCAAGTTCATTCAAGCCTGCAAAAAGCAAGCCAAATACAATTCGTAAAAATCTCAGGTGTCAGCGGAATATCTTTCTTACCAGCAAAAAGTGAGGATACTATTAAACAAGCCTACTAGAAAAATAGAGGCTGAGCAAGTCCAGAGCTAGCTTTTAAAAGCCTGTTCCGTTTATGATGACAACAATTCCCAACAGAAAGGCTAAGAGACCGAAAAGTAAGGTCCGTCCACGTCCATAATCGATCCATTTCAAAATGGAACAATCTTCATTTTCTTCCCTCCAAACTGTACCTTTATTCTTCCTTACCATGAAAAGATAAAAAGGTAGAAATACATACGAAAATCACTCCTTTCCCTCCGCCTTCAAGTTAGTTGAATCTGCTAAAAAGGGCTTGCGCCCTCTTGATTATCCGTAGATAAGTTTAAATAACATAACAGCAGTGATACCTGCAAGGATAGGTGCTACGACTGGTACCCAAGCATACCACCATTTTGAATCACCCTTGTGCTCACCAAGGATTGATTTAGGTAAGATAGCATGAAGTAAACGAGGACCAAAGTCACGTGCAGGGTTCAAACCAGGACCTGTAGGACCACCAAGTGAAGTCACCAATGCCATCACAAGGAAACCAAGTGCTAAGTGAGAAACAGCCAAACCGCTGTTGACATAGTGCCCAATTTGTACTTTACCTTGAATAGTAGAAGCGTCTACACCTTGAGTTGTTGCAAACTTAGCAACTTCTGCACCAAAATAATTCTTTGTCATAGCAAGAGCTGCAAAGAAAAGCACAAATGAACCAACAAACTCATTTATAAAACCATTAATAGTTTGCTGCTTTGCGAGACTCAGGTGTTCCATGGTCGAGGCTTGAAAATAGTTGAGAAACTTCCCAAGATATGATTTGCATTGTCAGTTTTAAATAGTAAGGACGGTGAGCCGCAACTGCAAGAGCTTGTCCAAACATCGCTCCCAAAAATCTGAGCTGCAATGTAAGGAGCAACATGTCCCCATTCAAAGTAACCACTAACAGCCAAACCTAAGGTGAAGGCTGGGTTAATGTGATTTCCTGAAACATTTCCAAACATAAGAGCGGGAATCATAACACCCATTCCATAACCAACTGCAATAACTAACCACCCACTTTGGTGACCCTTAGTACCTTTCAGCTCAACGTTGGCAACAGCACCGTTTCCTAAAATAATCAAAATGGCAGTACCCTAGAAATTCTGTGATGTATTTCGCCATCCATGTAACATCCATGTGTTCAATCTCCTTATAAAATTTTTAGACAAACTTTATTGTATCAGTTATAATGGAGAATGTAAAGGTCAATTTTAGATAAATACAAAAAAGGAGTAAAAACATGCGTTATAATCAGTACAGCTATACCAAAGCATCCACAGAAACCATGTTAACCGAACTGAGCAATCTTGGCTTTGATTTCCAAGCAACTAACTCTCCAAAAGAGAACCTTCTACTCTTTTTAAAAAGAGCTCTATTCGACTACCAAAACATCGATACTATTTTTGTCCAACATGGTAGCAGAGACAATGAAACTGATCTATTAGCTTTTTGAGTCTAATCGTGAACCAACAGATGAGGTTTTCTACACTATAGCTTTGCAGCTTTTGGGCTTCACTCCCTTCGTAGATTTTGAAAATGTAGCTGACTTCTGTAAAGAGATCAACTTCCCGATTACTTACGGAAATATCCTTGAAAACCTATACCATCTCCTCAATACTCGAACAAAATCTGGAAGTATTTTAGTTGATCAGCTAGTCAGTGAAGGATTAATCCCTGAAGACAATCAGTATCACTATTTTTAACGGCAAGAGCCTCGCAACTTTTAGTAGTCATGATGCTATCCGTGAAGTTGTCTATGTTGAGTCTCGTGTCGATACAGATGGCGATGGGCGACCTGATCTGATAAAAGTCAGTATTATTCGCCCTCGATTTGAAGGAAATATCCCAGCAGTCATGACAGCTAGCCCCTATCATCAAGGGACTAATGACAAAGCAAGTGATAAAGCACTCCACAATATGAATGTAGACTTAACTTGCAAAACACCTAAAAAAATTACGGTTCAAGAGTCAATCATCCAAACAGTCGAAGCCCAAGGACAGGCAAACTTGGTTGAGACATCTGAAGAAAAGCTGGGTCATATAGGCACTTATACCCTCAATGATTATTTGCTCGCGTGGTTTTGCTAATCTCTATGTGTCTGGTGTTGGAACCAAGGACTCTGAAGGTTTGATGACTAGTGGTGATTATCACCAGATCGAAGCCTACAAAAATGTCATCGACTGGCTTAATGATCGTTGCCGTGCCTTTACTGATCATAGCCGTCAACGAGAAATCAAAGCGACTTGGTCAAATGGAAAAGTAGCTACGACTGGTATTTCTTACCCTAGGGAACTATGTCAAACGGATTAGCAACAACTGGTGTAGATGGACTTGAGGTTATCATTGCTGAAGCTGGTATTTCATCTTGGTACAACTACTACCGTGAAAAATGGCCTAGTTACTAGTCCTGGTGGCTATCCTGGAGAAGACTTTGAATCTCTAACTGAGCTAACTTATTCTCGCAACCCTAAGAGCTGGCGAATACTTGCGCTATAACGATACCTACCAAGCGAGTCTAGACAAGCAAAAGGCGTGACTTAGAAAGAGAAACTGGAGACTACAACCAATTCTGGCATGATCTGAAATTATCTGATCCATGCAGATAAGGTTCAAGCAGAGGTCGTCTTCACTCATGGCTCCCAAGACTGGAATGTCAAAGCCACTCCATGTCTACCAGATGTTTCACGCCTGCCATCTCACATCAAAAAGCATCTTTTCTTCCATAATGGTGCTCACGTCTACATGAATAACTGGCAATCCATTGACTTCCGTGAAAGCATAAATGCCCTTTTATCTAAAAAATTACTGAACTATTCATCCAACTTTGACTTACCGCCTGTTATCTGGCAAGACAATAGCCAGGCGCAAAACTGGATAAACCTAGACGATTTTGGAAATCAAGAGAATTACACTCATTTTCCATCTTGGTAAAGGCTCTCAAGAGATCCAAAATCGTTATTCTGACGAAGACTACAATCGCTTTGCAAAAAACTATCAAATCTTTAAAAATGAGCTATTTGAAGACAAAGCACAACAAATTACCATTGATCTACCACTAGAAGATGACCTATTTATTAATGGGTCCATCAGACTCAACCTTCATCTCAAATCAAGCACAAATAAGGGGCTGATTTCCGCACAACTTTTGGACTATGGCGCTACAAAACGACTCATGCCAATTCCTAGCCCAATAGAGCCCAGAGCCATGGATAATGGCCGCTACTATATGCTAGATAATCTAATGGAGTTACCTTTTGCGGATACACCACATCGTGTCATCACTAAAGGTTTCCTTAACCTGCAAAATAGGACAGACCTCTTAACTGTTGAAGAAGTCGTCCCTAATCAATGGATGGAGCTATCTTTTGAACTTCAACCAACTATTTACAATATGGCAAAAGGTGCCAAATTACGCCTCGTACTTTACACAACAGACTTTGAACATACTGTACGAGATAAGACAGACTACAAACTGATCATTGACCTAGAAAAATCTAGCTTAGATTTGCCAGATATGGTAAAATAGTCAAGATAAAACAAACAAGGCTTCACCCTTAATAAAAAGGAGACAAAAATAAGATGATGAACATGCAATCAGTGATGAAACAAGCACAGAAACTTCAAAAACAAATGGAACAAAACCAAGCAGAATTAGCTGCAACACAATTTATCGGAAAATCTGCTCAAGATTTAGTCACTGCAACTTTGACTGGCGATAAAAAAGTCGTAAAGATTGATTTCCAGGCTGCAGTTGTTGGCCCAGATGACCTTGAAACCCTATCTGATATGACTGTTCAAGCTCTGAACCATGCACTTGAACAAATCGATGAGGCAACTAAAAAGAAAATGGGCGCATTCGCAGGAAAATTACCATTTTAAGCAGAAAGAGGCTGGGACAAAAGTCCTAGCCTCTCAATTGTCTTTGGATTGTCGAGCAAGACGCAGTGGTTGAGTGGGCTCTACTACGCTGATTTCATCAGCTTTTACAGCCCTACTCAACTGTGCGGAGGTGGAACGACGAAATCGAATTCTAACGAATTACCGATTTCTGTCCCATCTCTTAATTACCAGGAAAATTAAGTGATCCTTTGCCTTATTTTTCTAGCAAAGTAGCATATTTAGGATTATCTTTTAGCTCTTTAATCGAGTTTTGGATATGGGAAACATCATCTGTGATAATCCCATCTACTCCTAATCTCAAAGGATTTCGCTGTTGCATCTTCTGTATTAATCGTCCAAGCATAGAGGTACTTATCCGATTGCCATATTTTATTGACAAAATTATCATCTAACGTCGAGTATTCCATCGTATAGCCCGATGCCTGAGTACGAGGAAAAATCGTATTATACGGCAAGATAAAGAAGACTTGTATATCCTTATCATAATCCAACACTTTATCAATCACGTGGTAATCTAAAGATTGCATTTGATGCCCATAAATTTTTATCGTTGCCGCATATTTTTCAAAAACGATCCATCATCACTAGAATCTAGACTACTCGTTTTTATTTCAATCAAAAGCCTTTGGCCCAGTTGATTCAAGCTCTGTTTTAAATAAGTATCAAAAGCTAGATATTTTTAGTTCGATAGCCATTCTCGTAAATATCCAACGCTGTCAATTCCGCCAGGGTTAACTCTTGAGGGCGTTTATCTATACCGGCTAAATTTTTAGATTCGCATCGTGCATCATGACAAACCGCCCATCTTTCTGTTTCCTGAAGCATCCATTTCGACATAATCTGGCTTAAGTAGAGCCGTTTTTCTAGACGACTCAACTGTGTTTTGCACACCATTCTAGCTGAAACCCTCTCATGTGAGATGGTTTTCGGAATTGTTTGCAAAAGGAAAATGCAAATAAATCAAGCCTTCTGCTGCAAATACCAAGCAGGATATCAGTAAAAACAAAACCGCGCAACCAAGGACTCCCTTTTTCTGAGGATAATCGGCCAAAGCTTTGTCCGTCAAAAAGAAAGGAATTTGATCAGAAAATAGCTCAACATAAAAATAATAAGCTAATTTCATCAAAATAAAGTTGAAAATCCCAATTCCAAGGCTAATCATATTAGACTGAGTATCAGCATAATGCTGTAAGAAGATTATGCACTAAAAACAGAAAAAGCATAAATAAAGAGACTTTTAAAAATAATCCAAGACAAGTGCCAAGAGTAATGGAGCAGTCGTTTTCGCGTCTTATCCAAGCTAAATTGGATGGCCTTACGAACGGGTATCTTTTCTAAGAAAATTTTTAGAGACTGCAAACATCAAGCGCACAGCAATTAGAAATAAAAAATAAGAACGAAGATACTGATAGCGATACCTAAATAATATTGATTTTTCCAGATAGGTCACAATAAAGTCTGGAATTAATAGTTTATTTAGATAATAGATTTTCAAAATTTGTCGCATAAAAGGAAATAGAATTTCCCATTATAGCAAACAATAAAGAGGACCTTACTGGGCCTTGCTCTCATCAACATTACCCAGCTATCACGAAAAGTCGCTTTGAGAAAACCAAAATGAGTGCGTTCTTCTTCGTCTAATAGATTGCGAACCCCCATAAAAGATTATTCCAATTTGAGAATAGGCAACCAATAAATTTACTGAAAAAGAGGATCACAAATTGAGTCGTCACCAGCCAATTTGCTGAAAAACGCTGACAGCATTATTGTAAGATAAAAAACTCATAGCCTGTCTGCTTAAGAAGTGACTCAGCTGCCCAAGATGTAAAAAGGTATCCAAGCAAACTCCATCATCATAAATACAATGAAAAATAGTAATAATATTCGATCTAAATTTCGATAAAGTCGCCTTAAACCTAGCTTATGTGGTCTCATTCCAATCCTTTCTTTTCATAATAGGTAAGCTGAGACAATTCTGCCCCAGCTTCTACTTCCCAAGCAAACGCGCCCAGAAACCTTTATTCTCTTGTTTTTTTGAGCTTGCTCTTTAGCTTCATCCAGTTCCAATAGCAAGGTCTCACGCTCACTCATAGCCTTTGCTGTCAACTGTTGTTGCTGGTCCAACTGCTTGTCCTTTTCAGCAATCTGAACATCCTTGATACGCAACTGCTCATCTTTCTTAGCTAGCTGGCTGTCCTTGGCCTTAAGCTGTTCATAGAGACGCACAATCTCAGCATTCTTCTCATCTACCAAAATTTCCATCAGCTCTCGCTGCTTAACATCTTCACTGACCGGCTCATCTTCAAAAATAGTTTTTATAGATTTCTTCCAGCTTAATCAAACCACTACGGGTCACTACAGTGACCCTTTATCGTTCTTTTTCAGTATCTTCCGGCGGAAGCGCCTTGACACGATTGTTAATAGCTGACGACTAACTCCGAGAATCTCAGCTAACTCACTGACTGTCTTTTCAATTGCCATAATTTCCTCAAAAACTTTTTCTAGATATAGATACCTAAATCTTATCATATCAAAGGCTTACCTGTCAAATTTCGCAATATTTTTAAGCCTGCCTCCTATCTTTTTACCCTCTTTTTGTGATACAATGAGACAGATTAGTCTAGTAAGAAAAATGAAAAACAGAATGAATATAGAGACCTAGAGATTCCTAGCTACAGCCTTCCAATAGCATCTGCAAGATAGCAAAATCTGCTCACCAAGGAAGCACAAGGTTTCTGACTAACTGATAGAAACCACTCTCTACGAAAAGGAAAAGACCAATGAACCATTTTGACACAATCATCATCGGAGGAGGACCAGCTGGCATGATGGCTGCCATTTCCAGTTCTTTTCTACGGACAGAAAAACCCTGCTCCTTGAGAAAAATAAACGCTTAGGGCAAGAAACTAGCTGGAACAGGCGGTGGGCGCTGCAATGTGACTAACAATGGAAACTTGGATGACCTCATGGCTCGGTATTCCAGGCAACGGCCGCTTTCTTTATAGTGTCTTTTCCCAATTTGACAACCATGACATCATCAACTTTTTCACTGAGAATGGTGTCAAACTCAAGGTCGAAGACCACGGCCGTGTTTTCCAGCGACAGACAAGTCCCGTACTATTATCGAAGCTTTGGAAAAGAAAAATTGCAGGAGCTGGGTGGTACTGTCATTACCAATACCGAAATCGTCTCTGTCAAAACTGATGATCTTTTTCACTGTCAGATCTAGCGATCAGACTTGGACCTGTCAGAAACTGATTGTGACGACTGGTGGTAAGTCTATCCTTCAACTGGCTCAACAGGATTTGGTCACGATATTGCCCGGCACTTCAAGCATACAGTGACCGACCTAGAAGCTGCTGAAAGTCCTCTTTTGACTGACTTTCCTCACAAAGCGCTTCAGGGGATTTCGCTGGACGATGTGACCCTCAGCTATAGCAAGCATAGTCATCACCCACGACCTGCTCTTTACCCACTTTGGTCTATCGGGCCCAGCGGCTCTGCGCTTGTCTAGCTTTGTCAAGGGTGGCGAAACCATCTATCTGGACCTTTTACCACAGATGAGTCAGCAGGATTTGGCAGACTTTTTAGAAGAAAACCGGGAAAAATCGCTCAAGAACTGCCTGAAAATCCTTCTACCTGAGCGCTTAGCTGACTTTTTAGCGCAGCCATTCCCCGATAAAAGCCAAACAACTCCATATCAGTGAGAAAGAGGCCCTCATCAAACAAAATCAAAGAACTGCCCATCCCCAGTCACTGGCAAAATGTCTCTGGCCAAGTCCTTTGTAACCAAGGGCGGCATCAGCCTCAAAGAAATCAATCCTAAGACTCTAGAAAGCAAACTCGTTCCCGGCCTCCACTTTGCTGGAGAGGTCTTAGACATCAATGCCCACACGGGTGGCTTCAACATCACATCTGCCCTCTGCACCGGCTGGGTGGCAGGGAGCTTACATTATGAGTGATGGCTCATATTTATCCATTCAGGTCAAACAAAAGGAATAAGCAAATGAACTCGACTAGAAAATGTAGAATTCGTCAACATGTGCATGATTTATGACGGAGAAAAAGTTCTCGCACAAGAACGAGTCAAGTCTCGACTGGCCGGCATCACTTTTCCTGGCGGGCATGTAGAGCGCGGAGAATCTTTTACCGATGCAGTTATCAGAGAAATCAAAGAAGAAACTGGATTAACCATATTCAAGCCTCAACTTTGCGGCATAAAGGATTGGTATGATGATAAAGATTTTCGTTATGTCGTCCTGCTCTATAAGACAGAAAGCACTCATTCTGTGCTACAATCCTCAGATGAAGGAAAGGGTCTGGTGGGAAGATTTTTGAAAATCTCGTCCCATTTGAAAGCTGCTAACCAGTGACATGTCCGATAGTACTGCGTGTAGAAGACGATTTAAGTGAATTCTTTTACTATAAAGACGGTGACGACTGGCTTTTATGACTTGAAGTAGAATAAATAGGCTAGGAAATTCTAGCCTATTTATTTCGTATGTGTCCGAACATAAGCTGCAAATCACATCTGATGTGTACTGGGCAGTCCCCGAGTCCAAATTTGATCGATATTTTTCTTGAATTCTGGGATTATGGACATAGCCTTGACCGATGTAAGCAAAGACTTGCATTGAGCAGTCAAAGCCATAAGTACGGATGAGCTTGCAAGAGACGCGCTGCCTGCTCTTGATTTTCTGCTGCCTCAACTGGCAAACCTTTTTGCTGCACATTCTCTGCCAGACTTTGAAAAACTTGATTGAAGGCTACAGCAGATTCTTCTTCACGTCCATTTTGACGAGCCAATGCTTCTGACATGACTTTCTTGACCGTATTCCTCGACAGCTTCCTGGTAGTATTTATGATTATCTTCGTAGGTAAAACCTGCGAATTTTTCTTCATTGTCATCTTTCTTTTTCTCCCTTTTCATCTTGGATGGTATTCTGCAAAGTGGAAATCAAGGTATCCAAGCGGTCTCTTTCCTGCTGCAAATACTCCAACTGTCGTACTAGATGTGGCAATAAGGCCTGATCGTCCTGACTCAACAGCTCTGCTATTTTCTCCAAGGAAAAGCCCAAGTACTTATAGTAAAAGGATGACTTGTAGGCGCTCTAAATCAGCTTGACTGTAGGTTCGGTAGCCATTTTTCTGATTTAGCGGGCACTAAAAAGCCCGATTTTATCGTAATGATGTAGGGTTTTTGACAGAAACACCTGAAAGCTGGGCAGCTTTTTGATATGGTACATGTAATTGCCTCCTCGCCTAACTAGTATATACTATGACCTCAGGGAAGGGCAAATTTTAAAAAATTTTTCTACATGTTACTTTATTTTCAAACCTCGATAACGATTAATCATAGCATAAAATTCCTGTTTTCTTGGCAAAGCTAAGTTGCCAGGATGTCCAGTATAAGGTGAAACAGCATCTAACCCAAAATTTTTCAATGTGTTGATAAAGTTGATCAATCACTTCTGATAAAGAAGAATGGTCATTTAAAAATGATTTTTAAAATAAGCTAACATAACAGCAAGAGCATTGGTTTGACTGTCATCGACTAGCTGCTCTAACCCAGATAAATCAATCGTTTCCCAACCATAAAGAAGATGCAGTCTTCCCCTTGGCTCTTAGACGATCTTCCTTACCAGATAAGGGAAAGCTAGAACTAAGAGGAACCCGCCTACTAAGATTTCAAAGGGTTCTACAGAATCTTCCCGATTATAAGAATCAGCTGTTGCAATATTTTTGCCTTAGCCGTGACATCTTTAGGGTAGGTATTCATCCATCATAATAACTCTGTCAGCAATTTCAAAAATAATCGCCTGAGCCGCTAATAATTAAAAATAGTTGATACACCCAAATCTTTATAAAGGGATTGTACTCTATCAACAAAAAGGTGTGATTGGTTCTTTTCTTTGACAATCAGCTGCTGCATCCTTCTATCACGAATCATAAAAATTCGTAGCAGATGTATCTTCATCAATGAGAAGCAAAAGATGCTCTAGCTTCCAATGCTTCCACAACATTCGCAGCCTGCGAAGTACTGCCAGCTGGCATTCATGGTTGAAAATTGTTTTGTATCTTTATTACCTGGCAAATGATTAATAAAGGGACTGATATCTACCTTTTGAATAGAGCGGCCATCTTCCGCACGAATTTTTGACTGCATCAGAAACCGTTAGTACAAATTCACGACCATCATTGGGAATATGGTTATAAACACCACGTTCAAGTGCCTGCAAAACTGTCGACTTTCCGTGAAAACCGCCACCCACAAGCAAGGTAATTCCTTTTTATGCCCATGCCAGTCACAGTTTTTTTCCGCTTGGTAAATGAAATTCTATTTCAGATTGGCTGGACTTTGAAAAGGTTTGGCCCCTATCAATAGCTTATCTGAAATTCCGCTTTCTCTTGGTAAAATTGATCCATTTGCTATAAACGCTACTAAATTTTGTTTAGGTAATTCTTCTCTGAGATATTTTTGATCCAAAATAAGATCAATCTGAGTTCTGTAAAGCTGTCTGATTTAGATGACGATAGAAAAGAGCTTGTTTAATAATTTCTGGAAGAATATCTTGAAAAATTCGATTTGCCACTTTTTCCTAAAATGCGTCTCCCAGCAGCCGGTAGACCAACTTCAAAACGAACTTCAATCTGATTATCTTTTATTAAAACAGCTGTCTCGCTCCAACATTTCTTGGCCACAGCGGTCAATCATAATGAGACCGCTGGTACTCGTCCCTTTACTGAATGGTTAAATTTTTTTGGCTTTGTTTATAAAAAGTTTCGTGTTAAAAATCCGAAACAGCAATTCTCTTATATCTTTTGATTGATGTACTCTATAGGGAATGTCCACTGTTTCACGCTGTATAAGAATTCTCATCTTTGATGGTGGAGCATAGGGATCTACCTGAACATGATCAATCGCTAAAATATAATCAGGAAACTCGATAAAAACCTTTTATTCTTTTATAGCCTGAGTAGCTTTGCCCATCTATAGACAGCAATAGCTGCTGAAGTTTTTATATTCTTTTCAAAACGAAACCTCCTTTTTAATGATTTAAACGACTTACAAAACCATCATATAAAGAACGATGACACCTGCCAAAATAACATAAGCCCATTGCATACCAAAACTTTCGGATAAAAGACCACTCAATACCAGGGCCCATCATCATGCCGACAGAATAAGCTGTATTATAAATCGCAAATGTGAAAACCATAGCTAGCATTTTCTTTCCTGAGCTAAATCAGCCATACGAGGCAGACTAGGTGCAAGAATCATTCCCATACCGATGCCAATCAGACTCAAAGCTGCTATTTCTAAATAGATATTGCTAGGAAGAGTGACAAATGCCATAGCTAGCGCAGTGATAATGAAACCTAGAACAGTCATCCTTGTATGACCTAATTTTGTGAGAGTCCTCCCAATCAGAGGGCAATGACTGCATAAGCAATCGTAGGCACAGCAAAAAGTAATCCTATAACAAGTGGTGTAGCATGAAATACTGCTTCAAATCTAGCGGGTAAAGTCGGCTGCAGGGCACTTGGAACCGCAGCACCAATCATGACAGCACCGACTATCAATAGAAAGTGCTGATTTCTTAACAGCTCAAATGGCTGTTGTTCTGTTTGTTTCCTCTATGCGGCTCTTCTTTCAATAAAAGAAGACGCAGCAAACCATCTAAAACAGCCATACCTGCTGCTACAAAAATGGAAACATATAACCACCGATTTGGTAGAGCCAGCCGCCCATACTTGGACCAACAAGAATCCCTATAGCCTGACCTGATAAGGCAATTCCCATAGCTTGCCCTCTCTCTTCAGATGGATAAAAATCTGCCAAGAGAGCCAAACCAGCTGTCCATGTGATTGCAGCAGCACATCCTTGTAAAAATACGAGCTAAAAAGCAAAAACCAAAAAGTATTTGCAAAAGCAAAGAGTAGAGTTGCAGCTGCCAAACCAAGAATTCCCTAAAGCATCGGCCCTCTACGGCCAAAGCTTGTCAGAAATCATTCCAAAAATAGGAGTTGTGATTAATAGGGCTAAAGCATAGCTTCCAAATAGAAAGCCCAAAGCTGTCTGGGAAATCCTAAAGAACCTGCGTAAATTGGTAGGATTGGCACAATCATACCATGAATAAACATGTCTGTAAAAATGGCTAAAGTGACAACAAATAAAGCTTTTTCGATTGGTATTTAAATTTTTCTTGTTTTTCATAGTGATTCCTTTCAATATATAAATCTTTTAGATTGTATTGTCAAACCACCACTGCTAGCTTCCCCCACCACCGATAACAATCATTTCAGTTAACTGCTTAAAACTCTGAAACAATAGCATCCTTTTTGATAATCATTCATTTTTACTCCTTGTTGTATATTCTATATTGAATATAAGAGTAGTTTTTAAGAGTTAGAATGTTTTCTAACCTCTACTGCTCTTCAGTTTGCAAATAGTCTTGAGCCTGCTTGATAAAATCTCGTTGGGCACGAACCATCGCCAGCATATGATCAAAAATTAGTTGTACCATAGGCGATATTTGATTGTTCAAAGCTTCTCGTTTTTGTTCCCATCCCTGTAAAAATAAGCATTTCTTCCCGGTCTAACTTATTTTCCTGCTCCTGCAGAGCTAAGCTCACCTCATCATCTGATAATTGCTCATAAAAAAGACAAACCAGCATATAAAGCCGAAGGATAAGTAAGAACTGGGACTTTCCAAAGCTTCACGAATAAGTTCTTTTTAAATAGACTCTTCCCTGATCTGTTATCTGATAAACCACTTTTTGGCGATGACCTGTCTGCTCGACACTAGAAATAGTAATATATCCTTCATGCTCTAATTTCTTTAGAGCATGATAGATAGAGCCTACTTGAACAGCTCCCCATCTTTGAGCATCTGTTGTCTGCATCATTTGCTGAATATCGTAACCCTGACATTGCTTTCATATCCAAGATAGCTAATACTAATAATTTTGTCATCATCTCACACCTATAATCAACATTGAATATTTTTGAAAAAGTATAACAAGTTTCATAAAAGATGTCATAGTCTCCGACAAACAAAAATTACACCTCCTAGATCGAGTCCAGAAAGGTTAATTCTCTATTTCAGGAAACCACAGCAATAAAAGCCCAGCTTCTCCTGATTCTTTTGAAACATCTTAAACATCTTCATAAATTGACCGTAGTTCTCTTTTTTAAGGGCATTGAAGCAGATTTTCAGAGTGCCTCCTAGTCCTTCGTCATATATCATACCTCGAAAGACTCATCAAGGTCATTCTCGCCAACAAAGGTGTCTACACGGTCAAAATCATGAGAACGTGCGAGCTGAATCCAAGAACCCTTCTGTCAAAGGACCAACATTCACATTAATCGCACGAGACAGTTCTTCCCGGACAGCCTCATCTTTTTGTTTGAGCATAACATCATGAGTCAAAAGAACACCGCCTGGCTTCAGTACACGATAATACTCCTCCATACACTTTGGCTTTTCCTTTCTTTCCGTCTGCATCGTCAGCATGGCTTCATTAATAACAATATCAAAAGTATCATCTTCGTAGGGAAGTTTCATAGCATTGGCTTTTTCAAAAGTCACAAACTCCTCTACTCCTGCCTTTGCTGCTGCAAGCTGCGCCTGCTCAGCGCCTCTGGTATCTAAATCCACTGCTGTAATCTGGCAGCCATATTTTTTTAGCTAGCTCAATCGTTGTTGTTCCCATGTTACAAGCTACTTCCAGTACCTTCTTATCACTAGAGAATTGCCCTTGCTCAATCAACCAATCGGTAGCTAGCTTACCACCTGGACGAAGGCGTTTCTTTCCTAATTTTGCTAAAAATTTTATGACCTGCTTCTGCCATGATACACCTCCTAGTATCTACTATCTTCCATTATAGCATATTTATGTAGATTTTTCTGACAATTCTTAGAAATTAAAAATCCTTCTAGAAAGATAGAATAATTTTATTGATATCTTATAAAAATTGTACTCCAAAATCGTAATAAGGCAATCAGAATAACTGCAAAAATAACCGTTAAGATGAGATTTTTATACTTTAAATGCTACATAAGTAGTCGGGAAAAACAACTACTAAGTCCAGCCACTTGAAGCTAGGAAACTGACCGATCTGAGCATTACTCACACTAGATAAAAATCAAAGCAAAGATAATAGAAACCGGCAAATATTTCAAAAAACGTTCTACAACTGGCGGAAGTCCACGATATTTTACTAAGACAAAGGGAAGAATCCTAGACAACCAAGTCGCTAAACCCGAAAAAATAATAGCCATCAAAATGTAGTTACTTATCATCTAATAGCACCCCCACTGTACAGCCCAATAAAGTTGCACATAAAACGGCCAAAGAATTTTGAACCAAGATTGTCAAACAAAGATAGGAACATCCTACAACAGTCAAGACTATAAAAAGTTTATTGATTTTTACCCGTCGTAGCATAATCTCAAACTGAGATGCAAAAATTCCAATAAACATGGCAACTAAAGCAAAGTCCAATCCAAAGTTTTCAGGATTTGGCAAGAGGCCACCTAGGGCAGTACCAAGCACTGTACCAACAAACCACGCTACATAACTCAGTAAGTTATTTCCATGCATCCATTGAGGGTAAAATCTGTTGGCTGGTACTCGCTCTCCCATCAAAACACCCATAAGTCTCATCTGTTAAAAGACTACCCATGCCAATATTTTGCGCCATACTAAAATCTCTAAAGACAGTCGAAGCATGTAAGCTCAACAAAAGCAAACGTAAATTAATTAAAAAGACTGTCAGAGTAATAGACAAGATAGGAGCTCCTTGAGCAAACTAAACCAATCATGGCAAACTGAGCACTGCCGGCATAAACCAAAAGGCTCATCAGACCCATTTCAAAGGGGTTCATATAAGGTGCAGCCATAATCCCACAAGCTAGACCAATACTGACATAACCTAGGGCAGTAGGAATAGCAGCCTGTGCTCCCTGCTTAAATGTTTGTCCTCTCATTCTTCTCCTTTACTCCATCATTTCAAATGCTAGGCTAGGTTTTGCATTCAGATCTAGTCCAGCAAAGTTTTTCTTGTTCCACTCGCTAACGCTAGCATAAGCAATCATGCCAGCATTGTCACCGCAAAGGCGCAGAGGCGGAATAATCACCTTAACATCCTGGATCTCAGCTGCCAAAGCGTTCCCCTCAGGCCTTGGTTAGCAGCAACACCTCCCGCCATGACCAGAGTCTTGACTGGATATTTTTCCAGTGCTTTTTTAGTCTTGGCCATGAGAATATCCATGACCGCTGCCTGAAAAGCTAGCTGATAAGTCTTGATTAGACAAAGTCTCTCCTTTTTGCTGGGCATTGTGGTGCAGGTTGATAAAGGCCGACTTAAGACCGGAAAAGAAAAATTCCAGATTGTCTTCCTTAATCATGGCCTGCGGAAAATCATAAATATCCTGTCCTTGATGAGCCAGCTGATCAATCTCTCTGCCCTGCTGGATAGGTCAAGCCCCATGACTCGACCGACCTTATCATAGGCTTCACCGACCGCATCATCACGAGTTTCCCCAACAATCTTATAATCACCAGCCTGACTGACATAGACCAGCTCAGTATGGCCACCGCTGACTAAGAGAGCCAGCAAGGGAAACTCAAGGGCTCCACGCTCTGGGCTGCCATCAGATGTCCAGCCATATGATTGACTGGAATCAAGGGGAATATCATGAGCCCAGGCAAAGGACTTGGCCGCCGCTCAAAGCCAACCAGAAGCGCCCCAACCAGACCAGGACCGTAGGTGACGGCCACCGCTGTGACTTGCTCCTCGCTAATCCCTGCTTCTGCCAAGGCCTCCTCAATACAAAACCGTAATGACTCTCCACATGGTGACGGCTGGCCACTTCCGGTACCACTCCACCAAAAACGCTTGTGGCTCTCAATCTGGCTGGCAATGACATTGCTCAAAAGCTCAGTCTCATTCTTCAGAACCGCCACACTGGTCTCGTCACAAGACGTCTCAAAAAGCTAAAAATATATCTATCTTTCATGGATCTCTTTTCATGACAATCGCATCTTCCACTGGCGCATGATAGTAGGCCTCCGCCGCGCGATTTCTTCAAATCTTTTCTTTTTGTAAAATAGCAGAGCTGGCTCTGTTCGACTCCCCTCACTTCGAGGAAAATTTCTTTGTCTGCTGGCAAAAAGTCAAAACAAGGCTGTCGCGATTTTTCTGCCCTGATAGTCTAGGGCAATACAGCAATCTGCAGAACTTCTGCTCAAAGTCTGTCTCCCTGCCAGACTAAAAAGCCGACAAGCTGACTCTCATCTTCTGCTAGCGCACAACTGTTCACATCCGAACGCAGAACCTCTTCCACTTGGTCCTGCGGTCCATGGACTGACCTCATAGACTGCAAAGTAAGAGTCTGTTCCAGCTTTTCTGCAAGAGCTAGCCACTGTCCATCATCTGAGCTTCATAGCCCCATTTTTCTGATCCTCAATCATAGGCGCTGAATGTAGGAATCACTGGATTCCTGATGTGTCTTGAGCCAGTTTTCTTCAGCCTCTACCCGCTTGAGATAGTTAGGGACAAAGTCATGAATGGACTGGGCTGGCAGATCTAAACCAAGACGACCAATAGTTGCTGCGTCTGGTAAGGTCGGCTGAATGACAGCCTGAGGTAGAGATGCTATAATCTGCTCTCAAAAGCTTCAGTTTCTCCAACAAAAGTAATCGGCTGATCTGTCGCACCAGCTATTTCTAAAACCTCCGCAAAATGACAAGTGCTCCTCTGAGCGTACTGCCTGTCCTGATTGATAAAAACCTGCATAGACATTGTTGCGGCGAGCATTTATGAGAGGAATAACCAGCCCTTCAGTCTTCTCCGGCACCAATGCCAATAGACTAGAGACACCCACTAGTTCAATCTTTAGCGTATAGGCCAATGTCTTAGCTGTTGCCACAGCAATCCTCAAACCTAGTATAACTACCAGGCCCTTGAGACACCACAATACGATCCAAATCCATCGGTTTTAGATCTAGACTCGCCATCAAAAAATCAATCGCCGGCATCAGGCTAATGCTGTGATTTTTCTTAATATTGAGTGTCGTCTGTGCCAATAACTCCCTCATCCTCTAAAAATCGCCAGCGATAAGGTCTTGCTGGACGTATCAAAAGGCTAATAACTTCATTTTTCTCTTCCTTACTTAATTGTCTGCCTTTTTATTATACTACGAAAATAGGATTTTCCAACTTCTTTCTATTCTTTTAAGTAGGGACTATGAAAAACGGCTTCCTAGAGTTTTTTTAACTCTCTAGCTTTTTACTAATACAGTATTTTATGATATAATTAGTTGAAATTATAACGAATCAAGATGAATCTATTACCCAGAAAAACAGAATATAAAGAAACAGCTAATTTCTTTGGCTGAAAGTTTCTTGTAGATTGATCGTGAAAATGAAAGGAAATGGAAATGATTTACAAAGTTTTTTACCAAGAAACAAAAGACCGTAGCCCACGTCGTGAGAACACTCGTTCTCTTTATTTAGATATTGACGCTAGCAATGAACTAGAAGGACGCATCCAAGCTCGGAAAACTTGTAGAAGAAAAATACAAGCTTATCAACATCGAATTTATCGAACTTTTGTCTGACAAACACTTAGAATATGAAAAAAAGAGTCAGGCATCTTTGAAGTAACGGAGTTTTAAACCATGTCCTATACTTTGAAAACCAAAATGAAGTTGGCGTTTTTGCTATTGGTGGTCTAGGGGAAATCGGAAAAAACACATATGGAATTGAATACCAAGATGAGATTATTATCGTTGATGCTGGTATTAAGTTCCCAGAAGACGATCTACTTGGAATCGACTATGTTATCCCAGACTACTCCTACATTGTAGAAAATATTGACCGTGTCAAAGGTGTGTTGATTACCCACGGTCACGAAGACCATATTGGCGGCATTCCCTTCTTACTAAAACAAGCCAATGTCCCTATCTATGCCGGTCCCTTTAGCACTGGCGCTTATCCGTGGCAAGTTAGAAGAACATGGTCTCTCACGTGATGCCAAACTCTATGAAATCAATCAGAACACTGAGTTGACATTTAAAAACTTAAAAGCAACTTTCTTCAGGACGACTCACTCTATTCCGGAGCCCTTGGGGATTGTCATCCATACACCTCAAGGAAAGATTGTCTGTACTGGGTGACTTCAAGTTTGACTTTACACCCGTTGGTGAGCCTGCTGACCTGCACCGCATGGCAGCTCTAGGAGAAGAAGGCGTACTATGCCTCCTATCCGACTCTACCAATGCTGAAGTTCCAACCTTTACAAATTCCGAAAAAGTTGTTGGTCAGTCCATCATGAAGATTATCGAAGGCATCCACGGACGTATTATCTTTGCATCCTTTGCCTCTAATATCTTCCGTCTCCAACAAGCTGCAGAAGCCGCAGTCAAAGCTGGACGTAAAATTGCTGTTTTTGGTCGCTCCATGGAGAAAGCCATTATCAACGGGATTGAACTTGGATACATAAAAAGCGCCAAAAGATACCTTTTATCGAACCCAATGAGATTAAGGACTATCCTGCCAGTGAAGTTTTAATCATGTGTACAGGAAGCCAGGGAGAACCTATGGCAGCCTTGTCTCGCATTGCTAATGGAACTCACCGTCAGGTTCAGCTACAGCCTGGAGATACTGTCATCTTCTCCTCTAGCCCAATTCCTGGTAACACTACTAGTGTAAATAAACTAATCAATATTATCTCTGAGGCTGGTGTAGAAGTTATCCACGGTAAGATTAACAACATACACACCTCCGGACACGGTGGTCAACAAGAGCAAAAACTGATGCTCCGCTTGATTAAACCAAAATATTTCATGCCAGTCCACGGTGAGTACCGCATGCAAAAACTCCATGCCGGTCTAGCTGTTGATACTGGAGTTCCAAAGGATAATATCTTTATCATGAGCAATGGTGACGTCTTAGCATTAACAGCTGATTCAGCTCGTATAGCTGGTAGCTTCAACGCTCAAGATATTTATGTCGACGGAAATCGCATTGGCGAAATTGGTGCTGCCGTCTTACGTGATCGTAAAGATCTATCAGAAGATGGTGTCGTATTAGCTGTCGCTACTGTTGACTTTGAATCACAAATGATTCTAGCAGGACCAGACATCCTCAGTCGTGGCTTCATCTATATGCGTGAGTCTGGTGATTTGATTCGCCAAAGCCAGCGTCTCCTTTTTCAATGCTATCCGCATTGCCCTCAAAAAATAAGGATGCCAATATCCAGTCTGTCAACGGTGCTATCGTCAACGCCCTTCGTCCTTTCCTTTATGAAAAATACTGAGCGCGAACCAATTATTATCCTGATGATTTTGACACCAGACGAAGACAATTAAAATAAGCTTTTGCCTATTGGCAAAAGCTATTTTGTTTTTATTTTTGTTCGAGAAGCTATGCTTGATAATCCAAGCGCAACTCAGACTCGGCTCTTCCTCCTGCCAAGCTTGAATAATACACTCAAACTTTTCAGGAGCTTCTTTATACAAATCATTCAGATTATTAGCAACACTTTTTGGATTGATTTATCCCAATCATCCTTTAAATTCCTTAAAAATAGCGGTAAACTCATCAAAATAATCTAAGACCACAGTTTGCTTTCTTAGCCCAAGGTAGTCGAATCGCATACACTCGCTGGCTAATCTGCGGACACGCATATTCTCATCTTGGCTCCACACTAACAATAAATCCATTGTAGCTTTTGAGATAATTAGCTAGTAAGTGACGCATGGAAAAATTCTCCAGTAAATCGCTTTGGTTAATTCCTTGCTGAAGGCTGCACTCAACTCGAATTCTTGACCTCCGTAAAGTTCTACGTATTTGCCAATCGGCCACAACCAGTACCCCTCTGAGAACATCCCCAAGCCACCCTCTAACTCTGGACCAAGTATCTGCTCAAAAACTCTTCAGAGAATCAGCATAAGAAAAGCGGCAAGCATTCTTTGATACTCTTGGCCAACAGCTCTTGACGCTGAGTAAATTCCAAAGCCTCTAAGTCGCTTTCAACTAGAGACATAAAATGCTGAGCATCAAATTTATCTGTGACTTCTTGCAAGCGACGGCTCAATTCCTCCGCATAAACCAAATCATAATAATCTTTAACCTTCTTCGCCATGATTTTTAAATCCTCTTAAAAGATTGCTTATCGCATCTCGAACTTCTGCTTCTCCCTCCTTCGCCGCCAGATAAAGAGACAACTCATTCAAGGCCCCTGAAATCATATGAGGCTACCATATCCAGATCAATAGAGATAAGTCTTCCCTTCATTTAGATAAAATGTCTAATTGTTCTCTCAAATGAGAGAACGAATTAGCCTCGTCCTGACTGCGCCACTCCTTCCACTCAACAACATTAGGTCCATCAAGTAAAAGAATGCGTTTATTTTCTGTCAAGGTAGCAAAACGAACAAAAGCCGCACAGCCTTCCACCAATTGCTCCCAAGAATCGTGTGCTCCAGAGCGTTTTGTTCTACATATGACCCCAGTTCGACTGAATTTGTGCCAATACGGCAGTAAATAAAAGTTTTTCTTATTCCCGAAATGATGATAAAGTGCGCCTCTTGTCATTCCCAGCTCATCCACAATTTTCCTCCAAGGAAGCTTCTGCATAACCCTTTAAAGAAAAAAATGTTTTCCGAGCGATTGCTAATATTTTCTTGCTTGTCTCTAAGGAAGCCTGCTGTTTTTATTCATCTTCACTCTCCAAATAATTTGCCACAAACTCAGCGCTAGGCTGGAATGACTTGAATTACATCAACCAAAAACAGAACCCGGCGCTTTCCACAATGAAATGGCGCTGACCAAAAATCTTCACTCTTAATGGGAAGAAGGAACTCCATTTCTTCTTGCTGACGCAATTCTTTCATAAAGACAATCCACATTGTCAACTTCGATATTGATGATTAGGCCACTCGCCTTAGACTGGTAGGCTTGTGGCACTGTCCCATGCTTGCATATCAATAAAAAGCAAGCTCAAAACCACTCTCGATATTCTTTAAACTAATATACCAATCTGAACGGAAGGTTTCCTGAAATTGGAAATAATCAATAAAGAATTGTGCTGATTGATGGACATCTTCACTCATTAAAACTGGATATAAACTAGTAATCATTTATTCTCCCTTTTTCTTAAGTTTTATTTTAACATACATTCAGATATGTATGCAAAATGAATGTTTAAAAATAGAAGCCAAATTGACTTCCATCTAATTGAGAAAAATCTCAGCTCAATCGCTTGATAAAATGATATTTGGTAATCCCCTTTGTGGAACATCTTCTAGACTTGCATAGATTTCATAGCCCTGTTTGAGATAGAAATCTTTGGCCTGATAGGATTTGGTGGATAAGGTAATACTACTAACTCCCTCTGCCATCGCTTTTTTCTTCTAATTCAGCCAATAGGCTTGCTCCCAAACCTTGCTTTTGATAATCGGGCTCCACTACTAAGGCCTTGATATGAATATTTTTCCAGCACTTGCTGAGCATGTAGAAGGACAATTAAGTTTCCATTTTCTTCTCTCAAAGAAGTAATCACGCGCTTCGAGTTTTTCTAGCAGAGTTGAGCCAAATGTCTTCTCATATTGCTCATTAAAAATTTGTTTTTACAAAATCTTGAAAAATCTATCATTTTTCTTCCCTCTCTATAAAAAAGCAGGGTTTCTATACAAACTTCCCTGCTAAATAATTAGTATAAATCTAGGTAGTTATCAATTTCCCATTGCGATACAAAAAGTCGCATAGCTAGCCCACTCAATTCTCTTTGCTTCAACAAAGCTAGTATAGATGTGGTTCCCAAGCGCCGCCTTAACCACTTCATCTTCTGTCAGAGCTTTTTATAGCATTGTGCAAAGTTGACGGCAAGTCTGTAATACCTGCTTCACTGCGCTCTTCTGCAGACATGATATAGATGTTTTCCTCAACAGGTGCTGGAGCTTCGATTTTGTTTTCTATTCCATGAAGACCGACTTCTAAGAGAACCGCCATCGCAATGTAAGGATTGGCCATCGGGTCTACAGAACGAAGTTCCAAACGCGTTCCCATACCTCGCGAAGCCGGAACACGCACCAAAGGAGAGCGATTTTGACCAGCCCAAGCGATATAAACTGGAGCTTCATAACCAGGAACCAATCGTTTATAAGAGTTAACCGTCGGATTCATGATAGCTGTATAGTTATACGCGTGTTCAATCAAACCACCCAAGAAATAGTAGGCTGTTTTAGATAATTGCATCCCTCTTGGATCTTCTGGATCAAAAAAGGCATTTGTCCCATCTTGATTAAAGAGAGACATATTACAGTGCATACCTGATCCCGCAATTCCAAACTTAGGCTTAGCCATAAAAGTCGCATACAAACCATGCTTACGAGCAATTGTCTTCACAACCAGCTTAAAGAGCTGAATTTTATCACAAGCACGTAACACTTCATCATATTTAAAGTCAATCTCGTGTTGTCCAACCGCAACTTCATGGTGACTAGCTTCTACTTCAAATCCCATAGTTGTCAGGACATTCACAATCTCCCGACGAGTGTTATCAGCTAAATCTGTCGGTGCCAAATCAAAATAGCCACCTTTATCATTCACTTCTAGCGTCGGATCTCCATTCTCATCCAATTTAAAGAGGAAAAATTCTGGCTCAGGTCCTAAGTTAAAGATTGAAAGCCAAGTTCCTCCATGTGTTTAAGAGCACGCTTTAAGTTACTGCGCGGATCTCCCTGAAATGGAACCCCTTCGGTTGTATAGACATCACAAATCAAACCTGCAACACTACCGTTTTCATCCCCACAGGGAAAAACAGTCCATGTATCCAAATCAGGATAAAGGTACATATCAGACTCGTTAATCCGAACAAACCCCTCAATAGAAGAGCCATCAAACATGGCTTTGTTCGACAACACTTTTTCTAATTGCTCATCTGTTGCAGGAATCTCTACATTTTTCATTGTCCCCAAAAATATCAGAGAACATCAGACGAATAAAGGTTACGTTTTTTTCTTTTACTTCACGCTTAATATCAGCAACTGTAATGGACATGATTATCTCCTTATGAAATCAAACACATAGCTAGGGTCTTTTTAAAGGCCCAAAGGTTGGGGTTGAGGATGCAAATCGACTCTGTTGGACAATATCATTGTGCAATGCACGACGAACGTCTTTTTCGCTCACTAGCTTCTTAGCCTTCACTTCACGCTCAGCATACTTACGCTTAATAGCAGCAATATTATGTCCTTCTGCGATATAGTCTTTTATCTCCAATAAACGATCCATATCATTCAACGAGTACATCCTGCGATTGCCTTCTGTTCGTTCTGGAGTAATCAACTGCTGGTCCTCATAATAGCGAATCTGGCGTGCCGTTAAATCTGTTAATTTCATGACACTTCCGATAGGAAAAATTGCTAAGTTGCGACGAAGCTCTTTTTCTTTCATTGCAACCTCCTTTCAGTCAGCCAAGTCAAGCTTTTAGTCTTTTGTGACCAATATTAAAACTATTATATGTCGAAAACAGCTATTCTGTCAAGAATAAATGTTAGTTTTTCTCACATCATATTTACTCATCTTGTTTTCGTAAATAAGCTCGCAAACGGTCAACGTCATAATTAACCAACATCGCAATAAAAACACCTAAAAAAGTCTCGAAAACACGAGCAAAAACATAGACTATTGTATCTCCTTCAGGAATAGACAAGGTAATAATCAGCAAAGCAGATACCCCCCCGATAACACCAGCCTTATTGTTCATCGCCACATTTGTCATAATCGTCAGCATTGTACAAATGGGTACAAAAAGCAATGTTACCCAAAGCTGGTCTTGAAAAAAACTTATTTAATAAAAAGAAAAGCAAAAGCATATAGACCACCAATGCTATTTCCCAAAAATACGTGATGTCCCAAAATGTACACTTTTATCAAAGTCTTCTCGTAGACTAAAGACAGCTGTCAAAGCGCCTATTTGAAGACCCTTCCAGCCAAATAGGTTAAATAGAAGTAGCACAATAAAAACAGCTAATCCTGTCTTCAACGTGCGCATTCCTAATTTGAATTTTGATTTATCAAACTTATACTTACTGAAATAATTCATATCCCTTTCACCTTCTTATCTCATTGTAACATATTTAGAAGCAAAAGTTGGGTTTCTTCTAAAATGACAGTTTTTATGATAGACATTTCGTCTAATCCTACTAACTAGATAGAAAGGATGGAGAATCTTGAACTGACCCACCACACCTTTTAACTATTTAAGACCCTATAAAAACAGGATGGCCGAAGGTCTAGAAAGCTACAATTTTTTTAGTCAATGCTGCAAACTTTACCTTTTAGTAATTTCATTGGGATTCTATCACAGCATCACAATTACCCACTACTATCACAAAAGGTGACATTGTCACCTTTTTGTTAGTGTTTCATTGTTGCTTTTCTACAAAAATCAGGATTTTATAAAAATTAGCGAACTGAAATTATTTCTCTGTAAGAGCAGCTAATCCTGGCAATACTTTTACCTTCAAGGAGTTCCATTGAAGCACCGCCACCAGTAGA